>Ga0207850_100088_pt1 | contig 93152 bp, 92 predicted proteins | sample 23E2SouthBayCA_FD_187746 | JGI IMG/M metagenome (GOLD analysis project Ga0207850, IMG submission 187746) | Aerobic enrichment media microbial communities from Eden Landing Ponds, California, USA - A23 E3 (3) (SPAdes) | ecosystem: Environmental > Aquatic > Marine > Unclassified | place...
TTCGCGCAGGCGCTTCTGGACGCGCACGAAGTCCTCGTGGTGCTGGTCGGCGGCCTCCTGGGCCTCCACGAACTTCTCGTGCATCTCGTCGGCCTCGTCGCGGATGTCGTCGGCCTCGCGGTAGGCCTCGATCATCTCGTTGTGGTGCTCTTGGGCCTCGTCGGCCAGTTCGGTCACCTTGTTGTGGTGCTTCGAGGCCTCACCGCGGACCTCTTCGGCCTCCTCGACGAGCTCTTCGAGGTCGTCGGACTGGTCGAGTTTCTCCTTGCGCTGCTGGTACTCCTCGCGTTTGGCCTCGATCTTCTCGATGAGTTCCCGTTCGTCCTCGGCGGAGAGGACCTCGGTCTGCTGCTTGAACTCCAGGTCTTCGATCTCCTCTTCGAGCTCCTCGAGGTCCTTGCCCTCGTCGAGTTCGAGGTCCTGTTTGCGCTGCTCGACCTCGTCGAACAGTTCGTTGGCCTTCGCGTTGAGCTCGTTGCGCTGCTCCTTGTGCTCCTGGACGAGCTCGTTCAGTTCGTCGCGCTTCTCGCGGTGCTCCTGGGCGGTGTCGACTTTCTCGCGCGTCTTCGCGTTGAGGTCGTCGCGCTCGGAGGCGCGTTCAGAAGCGAGTTGGTTCAGGTCGTTTCGTCGGTCTCGGAGTTGTCCGGCGATCTTGATGAGTTCGCCTTTGGACTTGTTCTCGAGATCGTCTTCTGTCAGTTCTACGTTGTCACTCTCGTCTATCGAACTTGCCATGGTTGAAACCTCGGTGCCTTTCCGCCCGGCGTGGACACCGCTACGCAACGTGCAGTCGACCGGTAACAAAGGTCTCCTGTCATTCTACGAGCGGTGCTGCGAACGCCGGAGGCGTTCAGGTACCACACAGTACCGTAGCCTGACGTTTAAACCTACCGGAAAGTGAGCGGGTGAAAACTGGTACCACGCCGCTACCGGGCGTTCCCGTGTGATATATTGACAGGGACGTGGCGTTTAAGTACCGGTGTTCGGTGGCGAGTGCGTCCGGGCGAGAGTGGCAGTTCCGAGACCACCGATGCGACCGTCTCGAAAGCCCCCGAGGCGATTTACCCCAGGTCGTACCGCGTCGTCACCGTCGTCTCGCCGGCCGACAGTCGCAGTCCGACATCCTCGCTATCGGGCAGGGACAGCGACTCCACGGGCGTCGTCTCGCCGGGTGGTGCCGTCGTCGTCGCCGCGTCGGTGGCCTCGTCGTCGACGAAGACCTCGACGGTCGCCTCGACGCTCTCCGGGCGGTCGTTGCGGACCACGACACCTGAGGCCCTGCTCGGCACGTCGTCGAGCAACGCAACCGTCGACTCGTACGCGGCCGCGAGGCGCTCGTGGGCGGCCTTGGGATCGCCGTCCGCGGTCAACACGCCCATCCCACCGCCCGGTCGTGCGTCCTGCAGGCAGCACGCCGCCAGCACGGCACAGCCCCGCCGGCGCAGCGCCTCCGCGACGGTCGCCAGCGTCGCCGCCTGGTGGGCCTGCGAGGCCGCGACATCGTCGCTCCCGACGCGGGCGTCGTGGGTCGCGCGGTCGAAGTCGGCGGGGCCGTCGCCGTCGGCCAGCGCGCCGGCGCCGAACGCCCCCACCGCACGGCCCAGGTCGGGCGAGCGCTCCAGCAGCCAGCGCACGTCCGCGGCGTCGCCGTACTCCCACCCCGGAAACAGCTCCGTCGCGTCGGCGTCGACGCCGAGCCCGCCGACGACCGGGAACGTCCGGGCCGCCGGCAGGGCCTCGGCGATCGCCCGAGCGTCCGCCGGGTCGTAACTGGCCCGCCAGGCGCGGTACCGCAGGCGCAGGCGGTCGAGGAGTCCCGACCCGTGCGGGCCGTCGAACGGCGCCGTCGGCCCCGTATGCACGCCGAACAGGCCGACGCTGGGGTGGTGGTCGACGGCGTCGACGACGCCCGTCGCCACCTCCCGGCCTCGCTCCGGGTCGAACTCACCGGGCCCGAGCAGCGGGAGGTCCTGCCACACCAGCAGCCCCGCCTCGTCGGCGGCCTCGTGTAGCGCCGGCGGCGGGACGTGTCCGCGGGCCCGCAGGAGCGTCGCGTTCGCCGCCGCGGCCCGCTCGACGAGCGACTCCGGATCGCCCGCGGTCGGCGTCACGGCGAACCCCCGGGCCGCCACCGACCGGCCGTTGATCCGCAGGTCGCCGTCGTCGTAGGCGACGTCACACAGGCCCGTGGTCCGGGAGAGGGCGTCGTCGCCGAGCTTCGCCCGCACCGTGTAGCGGTGCTGGTCGCCGTAGCCCCGCGGCCACCACCGTGACGGATCGCGCACCTCGACCGGCTTGGTCACCGTCACCCGCTCGCCGGCGGCGGCGTCGACGGCGATCCGCTCCATCGCACCGCCGCCGCGAAAGCCCTCCGGGCGCAGCGACAGCGTGATGGAGTCGTCGACCGGCGCTCCCGCGTCGACGGTCACCGCGGCGTCGATGACCGCACCGTCGCTCTCGGTCCGCGGCGACACCGACAGGTCCGCGAGGAACGTCTCCGGGCGCACCCGCAACCCCACGCCCCACCAGATGCCCGGCACCGACAGTTCGTCGGGCACGCGGTCGGTGGCGTGGACCCCGCCGAAGCGGTCGGTCGGCGCCCGGCACTCGACGATCAGTTCCGTCTCCGCGCTGGGTTCGAACTCGAAGGTCGCCGGCTGCCAGTAGGCGTCGTGGCGACCGAGATACTCCCCGTCGACCCACACCCTGGCGTGGGCGTACGCACCCGTCAGGTCGAGCAGCGCCCGCCGGTCGCCGTCCGACCGCGGGTCCGCGAACCGCGCCCGATAGGCGACCGCGTCGGCCCCGGCGAACTGCGAGGGCCGCCCGGGCACGGCGACCGGCTCCCACGACTCCGGCTCCGGCGGTCGGTCGGTCACCGCCGAGGCCTCTACCTCCCCGGCGGTCCACTGGACGGCCATGCACGCCCAGGCGGTCCCCGGCGAGAAAGACCTTGTGCCCTCGTCGCCGTCGATCCGGCCACATAAGGACGGGCGCCGGCAACCGCCGCGCATGCCCCACGAGGAGGTGCTGCGTGCCCGCGGCCACGAGCACGTCGCGGGCACCCACGAGAGCACGTTCGAGGTGACGACCGACGACTGGTTGACTCCCGCCGGCGACTGCATCGTCGGCGTCGAGTGCGACCGCGCGCCCGCCGACTTCGACGACGCGTTCGTCGAAGCCTGCCGGGACGCCGCCGCCACCGTCACGGTCGAACTGCGGGCCGACGGCCACGAGGAGACCGTGACCGCCAGCGGCCACCCCGAACTGACCTTCGAGAGCGACCGGAGCGCCGTCGTCAGGACGAGCGACTACGTCGACGACCGGACGGTCGCGGTCGGCGCCGAGGCGGCGGCCACGGACCTGAACCGAGAGCTGGTGGAGGCGCTGTCGGGCGGTGCCGAGTTGACCGTGCGCCTGACCGTCCGGCGCGAGTAACTGTCGGTGTGGGTGGTCGGCGCGATTCCGACGGCTACTCCGTACAGTCTTCCAGCTCGATCTCGACGGCGGAGCGACTGGCGTGGACCTTGCAGGTGTGACACTCCTCGACAGACCACGACCCCTCGACGGTCCGCGTGACCGTCTCGGTGCCGCCGTCATCGGCCTCGACCTCGATCTCGTTGGCGACGGTCAGCTGGTACGAGCCCTCCTGGATGTAGTTCTCGATCACGCGGGCGGTGTTGGGTTCGACCTCGTAGGTGAGCGCGCGGTTGGTCGGGCCGTTGGCTTTGAGTTCGAACGTGGTCGGCGCGCCCATGTGGTTCACCAAGACGAGGTCGTTCGTGGTGTCGTCGCCCCCGTCGTCGCCCGCCGCGGTCGAACACCCGGCCAGCGCTCCGACGAGTCCGGCGGCGACCCCACCGAGGACCGCTCGACGATGCATACCTCGTATCTGTGGCCCAAACGTGAAAAATATTTTGGATCATGGACTCTGAATTTACGTCGAGTTCGGGGCACCCAACGTCGCCGACGCCCCCCGCGGCGACGAGCGCGGTGGTCGAGCCCGCCGACGGCGACGCGGAACCGTCGTGAGCGGGCCGCGGGGGCGACCCACTTGAACCGCCCAACATCTCCGGGCGCCGCGCTTTGTCGATCCGACCGCTAGACCCGGGCGATGTTCTCGACACCGGACCTGGGACTCGGCGACGACCCTGTCGACGAGTGGACGGCGGCGACGCGCGCAGCGGGCCCGGACCCGCTCGCCGGCGAGTCGGTGTCGGTCGTCGGCGCCGGCTTCGGGGGCCTGTCGGCGGCCGCCCACCTCGCGGCCGCCGGCGCCGACGTGACCGTCTACGAGCGCCGCGAGACGGTCGGCGGCGTCGCCGGCCAGATCGAACGGGCGGGGTACGTGTTCGACACGGGGCCGACGTGGTACCTGCTGCCGGAGACGTTCGAGCGCTTCTTCGGGCGCTTCGACACCAGTCCCGCCGAACGCTACGACCTCACGCACCTCGATCCCCACTACCGCGTGTTCTGGAAGGACGGCGACCGCGCGGACGTCCCAGCCGACCCCGACGCAGTACGGGACCTGTTCGAGGCGCGCGAACCCGGCGCCGCCGCGGCGCTGGACCGGTATCTGGAGCGCGCCGAGGAGTGTTACGAGCTCGGCATGGAGCGGTTCGTCCGGCGGGACCGCTCGCGCCTGCGGGACATGCTCGACACCGACGTCCTGCGGTCGGGGCGGGCGCTGCCGCTGCTGGGGTCGATGGACGACTTCGTCGCCGACTACTTCGACGACCCGAAACTGCGCCAGCTCGTGGAGTACACCCTCGTGTTCCTCGGTGGCGCGCCACACAACACCCCGGCGCTGTACTGCCTGATGAGCTACGTCGACGTCGAACTCGGCGTGTACTACCCCGACGGCGGGATGTGGAGCGTCGTCGAGAGCGTCGCCGACGTCGCCCGCGAGCAGGGGGCGACCATCGAGACAGGCGCGCCCGTCCAGGAGATCGACCCCCACGGTCGTGGCGTCGACCTCACGGTCGGCGGACGACGGCGCTCGGCGGACCGGGTCGTGAGCGCGGCGCCGCCAAGTCACGTCGAACGCGACCTGCTCCCGCGTGGGGTCGCCGACCGCGACGACTACTGGGCCGACCGGACGTACGCCCCCTCGGCGTTCATGCTGTACCTCGGCGTCGAGCGGTCGCTGCCGGAGTTCGCCCACCACACGCTCGTCCTGCCGACCGACTGGGACGACCACTTCCACGCGATCTTCGAGGACCCGGAGTGGCCCGCCGACCCCGCCTACTACCTGTGCGTTCCCTCCCGGACGGACGACGCCGTGGCGCCAGCGGACGGCGAGGCGGTCGTCGTCCTGGTCCCCATCGCACCAGGCCTCGACGACGACCCCGCGACCAGGGAGCGCTACCGCGACTGGGTCCTCGGCGACCTCGCCGAGCACACCGGCGTCGACCTCCGGGACCGAATCGTGGTCGAGGAGCGGGCCTGCGTCTCGGAGTTCCGTCGCCGGTTCAACGCGCCGCAGGGCACCGCCCTCGGGATGGCCCACACGCTGCGTCAGACCGGGCCGTTCCGCCCAGGGCGGCGCGCGCCGGACGCGAACCGACTGTACTACGCCGGATCGTACGCCAATCCCGGCGTCGGCGTCCCGATGTGTCTGCTCGGTGGCGGGCAGGCTGCCGCCGCCGCGGTTCGGGACGCCGCCTGACGTGCGGGCCAGCGGCGCGATCGATTCCGCGGACTCTTTACACTCGAAAACGTTGATCGAATTGCATGAACGACGACCGTCCCCTGCTGGTCGTCGGACCGTGGGCCCCGGCAGGGGGGCTCGCCGGCGACCTCGCGGCGGCGGGGTACCGACCGGTGGTGACGTCCACGACAGCGGCGATCGACCCGCCCGAAGCCGCCGCTGGCGCAGTCGTCGCGGTCGGCGACGGCGTCCGACCGGGGCTCGACGCCGTCCGCGCGGTCACAGAGCGGGCACCCGCGACGCCGGTGGTCGTGTACGCGGTCGACGGCGGCGAGGATGTCGCCCGCGACGCGTTGCGGGCCGGCGCCGACGACTACACCGCCGACCCCGAGGCCGTCCCCGAGCGGGTGGCCGCGACGGTCGACGAGTCGGGCGTCGACGCCCCGGAACCGTCGACGCCCAGCGACGACCGCGACCTCGCCCGCATGATCGCCGAGTCACCCCTGGCGGTGGTCGAGTGGGACCTAAAGTTTCGCGTGCGTCGCTGGAACGACGCCGCCACGGACCTGTTCGGCTACGACGCCGAGACCGCTCGCGGCCGCCACGCCTCCATCCTGCTCCCGGCGGACGAACGTGTCGACGTCGAGTCGGCCTGGGAGACGCTCGTCGAGACGGGCCAGCCGGTCAGCGGCCTGAACGAGAACTGCACGGCAGACGGCGAGCGCGTGCTCTGTGAGTGGTACAACGCACCGATCAGAGACGAGCGCGGCACCGTGACGAGGGTGGTGTCGCTGATCCGGGACGCAACCGACCGCCGCCGCCAGGAGCGACGCCTCCAGACGCTCCACGAGTCGACGCGCGACCTGATGGGCACCCGCGACCCCGAGGAGATCTACCGCATCGCGGTGTACACCGCGCGGGACGTCCTCGACATGCCGCTGGCGACCGGCTTCCGCTACGACGAGGACGCCGACCTGCTGCGGCCCGTCGAGAACACCGACGCCGCGACCGAGGTGTTCGGGGACCCGCCGGTGTTCGAACCCGGAGCGGGCATCGCCGGCGACGTGTACGCGCGCGGCGAGGTCGAGACGTTCGCCGACGCGACGACCGACGAACGGGCCGACCCGCAGGGGCCGTCGGCCCGCATCCGCAGCTACGTCGCCGTCCCCATCGGCGAGTACGGCTTGTTCACCGTCGCCGACACCGCCGTCGACGCGTTCGACGACCGGGATGTCGAACTGGTACGGACCCTGGCGGCGAACACCGAGGCGGCGCTGGACCGCGCCCGCCGGGAGCGCGAACTGCGGCGACAGAACGAGCGCCTCGATCGGTTCGCCAGCGTCGTCGGCCACGACCTCCGGAATCCGCTGACCGTCGCCCGCGGGAACCTCGACCGACTCGCCGCCGAAGCCGACCTCGACATGGCCGCCATCGGCGACATCGCCGTCGCGCTCGACCGGATGGACGACCTGCTGACGGACCTGCTCACGCTGGCTCAGGACGGCGAGGTCGTCGGTGAGACCGCGCCGCTGTCCGTGGAGTCCGTCGCCCGTGACGCCTGGGTGACCGTCGAGGCCGACGACGCGTCGCTGACCGTCGCCGAGGACGTCGTCGTCGACGGCGACGAGTCCCGGGTCCGCCAGCTGCTGGAGAATCTGTTTCGCAACAGCGTGGAACACGGTTCCACGGGCAGTCGGGCGAAGCCCGACGACAGCGTCGAGCACGGCTCGACGGACGACGCCCCGTCCGTCCGGGTCACCGTCGGCACCACGCCGGACGGCTTCTACGTCGCCGACGACGGGCCCGGCATCCCCGAGAGCGAGCGCGAGCGGTTGCTGGAGTCGGGCGCCTCCACCGAGGGAAGCACGGGGCTGGGGCTGTCCATCGTCCGGCGGATCGCCGAGGGCCACGGCTGGTCGATCGACATCGGGGAGAGCGCGGCCGGCGGCGCACGGATCGAGATTCGGGACGCGACCTGAGGCCGTTACTTGAAGCGGAACGTCTCGAGGTTCTTCGGCGCGAAGGTGCGCATGTTGTACTCGTGGTACAGCGCCGAGGAGAGGTCTTGCGTGGAGGACTCGTCGCCGTGGACGCACAGCACCTTCTCGGGGCGCGGATTCATCGTGCGGACGAAGTTCTCCAGGCCCTGCCGGTCGGCGTGGCCGGAGAACCCGTCGACGGTCTCGACGTTCATGTTCAGCGTCAGCGTCGACCGACCGCCGCCGTTGCCCCGCCGGTCCATCGGAATCTCGTCCCACCCGTTCTGAATGCGCTGGCCCAGCGTCCCCTGAGCCTGGTAGCCGACGAACGCCAGCGTCGAGTCCTCGTCGGGGCCGATGTGCTCCAGCCAGGACATGATCGGGCCCCCCTCGACCATCCCCGACGTCGAGAGGACGATGGAAGGCTCGTCGTTGGCGACGGCCTCGCGTTCGTCCTCGCCCTCGTCGATGTGGTTGAACTGCTCGGCGAGGAACGGGTTCTCGTCGTCGTGGAAGATGCGGTCCCGGAGGTCGTCGCGGAGGTACTCGGGGTAGGTGGTGTGGATGGCCGTCGCCTCCCAGATCATCCCGTCGAGGTGGACCGGCATCTCGGGGATGTCGCCCTCTCGCATCGCCTCCTCGAGGACGAGCATGAGCTCCTGGGAGCGCCCGACCGCGAACGCCGGGATCAGCACCTTCCCGCCGCGGTCGTAGGTGTTCTGGATCACCTGCTTGAGCTTGCGCTCGGAGTCCTCCTGGTCGGTCTGGTAGTCGTTGCGACCGCCGTAGGTCGACTCCAGCACCAGCGTCTCGACGCGCGGGAAGTCGTTGACCGCGCCGTTGAACAGGCGCGTGTCCTCGTAGTGGATGTCCCCGGAGAAACAGACGTTGTAGAGGCCGTCGCCGATGTGGAAGTGAGAGACGGCCGATCCGAGGATGTGACCGGCGTTGTGCAGGGTCAGTTTCACGTCCGGCGCGATGTCGGTCACGTCGCCGTACTCCAGGGGGATGGTGTGCTTGATCGCCTCCCGGACCATCTCGGAGTCGTAGGGCGGCGCACGGCCCTCCTTGGCGGCGACGTCGAGGTAGTCCAGGGTGAGCAGCCCCATCAGGTCGCGGGTCGGCTCGGTGGCGTAGATGGGGCCGTCGTAGCCGTACTTGAACAGCAGCGGGATCAGCGCGGAGTGGTCGAGGTGGGCGTGGGTCAGCACGACCGCGTCGATGGAGTTCGGACCGGAGCCGAGCGCCTCGGGCACCTGGAGGTACGGCACCTCGCCCTCGGCGCCGGGCTTGTCGCCGCAGTCGATCAGCACCCGCGTCTCCGGCGTCGAGAGGATGAACGCGGCCCGCCCGACCTCGCGACAGCAGCCCAGCGTGGTGATCCGGACCCACTCGTCGTCGGCCATCTCCTCGCGGTGAATCTGGCGGCCGACGCGCTCGAGAATGTCCCGACGTTCGTCGCGCTCGCCCTTCAGGAAGTTCCGGACGTTGGACACCGTCGAGGACTCGATGGGCGGCGTGCGGACGACCTCGGGGGTCCAGCCGACCTCCTGGGTGATCTCCCGCAGCGTCGAGCCGTGGCGACCGATCACCATCCCCGGCTTCTCGGCCTCGATGACGACCTCGCCGGTGTCGGCGTGGAAGTCCAGATCGGTGACGCCGGCCTCTTCGGGGATAACATCGAGCACCTGCTCGCGGGCGTCGCTCGGCCGCGAGAGAACCTCCGGGTCCGGGCGGACGGTGATGCGCTTGCGCAGTTTGCTCGCCAGTTGGCGCACCAGGTCGCCCTGGCCGGCGAACCGCTTGGGGTCGCGGGTGTACACCACCAGCTCCGGGCCTTCGTACTTCACCTCCGACACTGAGACGTCGTTCGGGAGTTCGCTCGTGATCTCTGCCTTCAGCTCCTCGAGTTGATTCTGTACGGAACTCATAGTAGAACTGGGTCCTCGCCGCCCCGATCGCCGACGGGAGCCACGCCCCTCGCGGGGCGAACACGTCGCTCCCGTGTCGGACGACCGATCTCCTGGGACGGTCCTGATTGGAGAGTCATGTCAAACGTTCCGACCCGTCGGCGGGTCGACTGTCTGTGCGGGGAAACGGAGTGAGAACCCGCTTGCCAGAACGTACCGGGTCGGCGTTATAAAAGTCTTCGCAAAACACAGGGCGTTCGCGGGGGAACCCCCACCATGGACACGATCACCCCCGCGGTCGTCGCCGACGAGCACGAGCGGCTGCGGGCCCGTTCACAGACGGTCGTCCCGCTGATCAACGCCGTCCGGGCGGCGCTGGGCGCGGCCTTCGACACCGAGGTCGACGCCGTCGACGCCGCCGACTACCGCCAGGCGATCGACACGGCCTTCGCCGACGGCGACCGCGCGGTCAACGCCACGGCGCTCGCCCGCCTGCTGCGGGGCCTGGACGTCGCCGGCGACTACCCCGGGTTCGTCGTCGACGAGTTCCTCGGGCGGGAACTGGCGGCCATCCTCGCCGGCGACCAGCCGCTGCGGCTGCTGGCGGAGGCCACCTTCCACTACGCCGACGTCGCCGTCGACGACGAAGGGGCGACCGCCGGGGGCGACGACCTGGACGCGGCGCTGGCGGCGGGCGTCCAGACGCGCCTGCCAGGGTGGAACTGGCGCGAGACCGAGAGTCCGTTCGCCGTCGACGTGGGCGAGTAGCCCGACCTGCGCCCTCTCAGACGGGTTATTCTCACAGTTTTCCGGGAGCGCGACGGTGCGCGCTCCCGGAAGAAGCCGAGAATAACCCGTCTCACACCTTCGGGGCCTTTATTACCGAACCCGGATGAGGGTTCGCCAATGAGCGACGAGCAGGACCTCGGCATCACCGAGAGCAAGGAGCACAGCACCGGCGAGTGGTACGCCGAAGTCGTCCAGAAGGCGAAACTGGCCGACTACGCCCCCATGGGCGGGTTCATCGTCACCCGACCCCGCGGCTACGCGCTGTGGGAAGCCGTGCAGGACAACCTCGACGGCTGGTTCAAGGACACCGGCGTCACCAACGCTTACTTCCCGATGTTCATCCCCGAGGGCTACCTCGAACGCGAGAAGGACATCGTCGAGGGGTTCGACCCCGAGGTGGCCTGGGTCACGCAGGGCGGGTACGACGAACTCGACGAGCGCCTGGCAGTCCGACCCACCAGCGAGTCCATCATCACGCCGTTCATGGGCCAGTGGATTCGCAGCTACCGCGACCTCCCGATGCGGCTCAACCAGTGGTGTTCGGTCGTGCGCTGGGAGGCCACCGAGACCAAGCCGTTCTTCCGCACCAAGGAGTTCCTCTGGCAGGAGGGTCACACCGCCCACGCCACCGCCGACGAGGCCTGGGACGAGACGATGACCCGCCTGGAGCAGTACGAGCGGCTCTACGAGGAGGTGTTCGCCATCCCCGTGCTCACCGGTCGCAAGCCCGACCACGACAAGTTCCCCGGCGCCGACACCACCACGACCGTCGAGGCGCTGATGCCCGACGGCAAGTCCGTCCAGGGCGGCACCAGCCACATGCTCGGCCAGAGCTTCGCCGAGGCGTACGACCTCGCGTTCACCGACGAGGACGAGGTCGAGCGCACCCCCTACACCACCTCCTGGGGCCTGTCCTGGCGGGCGCTGGGCGCGCTGATCATGACCCACTCCGACGACCAGGGGCTGGTCCTGCCGCCCACCATCGCTCCCACGCAGGTCGCCATCGTCCCCATCTGGCAGGCCGACACGAAAGACGACGTGCTCCAGTACGCAACCGAGATCGCCGCCGAACTCGAAGAGGCCGGAATCTCGGTCGAACTGGACGACCGCGACGACCGCAATCCTGGCTTCAAGTTCAACGAACACGAGCTCAACGGCGTCCCCCTGCGGCTGGAGATCGGCCCCAACGAGGTCGACGACGAGGAGTTCACGATGGTCCACCGCCCGGACGGCCACCAGTCGACCGCCGACCGCGCGAACCTGATCGGCGCCGTCGAGGAGGCGTTCGACCAAATCTTCGACACGCTGTACGAGGCCGCCGAGGAGAACCTGGCGGAGAACGTCCGTTCGGCGGACAGCCCCGAGGATATCCTGGGCACCATCGGCCGGTACGGCGGCTACGTGAAAGCGCCGTGGTGTGGCGACGAGGCCTGCGAGACGGTGATCAAAGACGAGATCGCCGCCGAGATCGTGATGGTCCCCATGGACGAGAACCACGACCCCGACGGCGACGAGTGCGCCATCTGTGACGATCCCGCTGTCGAGACCGCCTACTTCGCGAAGACGTACTGATCGGTCGGTCGACGCCGGTCCGACCCCCGACGCTCGGGTGGCCGGTACACCGATGTACCCCGAGATGTAATCACCGTTCGTTACATGCTCGCCGACCACCGCGAGGCCCTCGAGGGGACCACGGGCGCGGCGATACTCGTCGACGACGAGGGGCTCGTCGTGGCGGCGAACGAGAGCTGCGAGGTCGTGTTCCGGTGTGACAGAGACGTGTTCGTCGACCAACCCCTGTCAGAACTGGTCGGCGACGGGTACTTCGAGGCCGAAGTGATCGACCGCCACCGCGAGGTCCTCGCGAGACTGTCGGACGGCGACGAGCAGGCGTCGTTTCGAACGACGGTCATTCCACGAGAGAGCGACCAGGGGTACCGCTACAGCGTCCGAGTCACCGCCGTGGACGGCGACGGCGGCGACCGGGTCGGCACACGCTGGCTCCTGCGGGACCTCGGGACCCGCCACCGCTACGAGGACAGCGTCGACTCGCTGCACGTCGCCACGCGGGACCTGATGGACGCCGACTCGGAACTGGAGGTGTTCAACATCACCGGCAGCGCCGCCAACGGCATCCTCGGATTCCCGGGCGTCGGCGTCCGGACGTACGACCCCGAGGAGCACGTCCTCCGCCACGTCGCCTTCGGCGGCGTCGTCGCGGACATCGACACGCGACCGCCGTTCGAGGTCGCCGGGACCCCCCACGGTCGGGCGTTCCGCACGAGCCAGACCGTCGTCGACGAGGTGCCCGACGAGGACGACCCCTACGAGCGCAGCGTGTTCAGCCACGTCATGTACGTCCCGATCGGCGAGTACGGCGTGCTCAGCATCGGCCGGGTCGGCGGCGAGTTCTCCGAGAACGACCGCCAGTTCGCCGAGATTCTCGCGGAGAACGCCGCCGCCGCGCTGCGGGCGGTGCGCCAGCGCGACCGCCTGACCGCCCAGCGCGAACAGCTCCGCCAGCAGAACGAGCGCCTCGACCAGTTCGCCAGCGTCGTCAGCCACGACCTGCGCAACCCCCTCGCGGTCGCCCGCGCCGGTCTCGAACGGTACCGCGAGACGGGCGACGAGAGCGCCCTGGAGGACGTCGCCTACGGCCACCGCCGCATCGGCGACATCGTCGAGGACGTGCTCACGCTGGCTCGCGAGGAAGGGGAGGTCGACGACACCGAGCCCGTCCGGCTCGGCCCAGTCGCCCGGGACGCCTGGGCGAGCGTCGACACCGGCGACCTCTCGCTGTCGGTCCGCACCGACGCGACCGTCGAGGCCGACCCCGGGCGGCTCCGGCGCCTGCTGGAGAACCTCTTTCGAAACGCGGTCGAGCACGCAGACGGCGCGACGACGGTCCGCGTCGGCGACCGCGAGAACCCGTCCGGGTTCCACGTCGCCGACGACGGCCAGGGCTTCCCCGAGGCGGACGTGTTCGAGCACGGGTACACGACCGCCAGCGAGGGGACCGGCTTCGGGCTGGCCATCGTCGCCGAACTGGCCGACGCCCACGGCTGGTCGGTCGCCGCCGCCGAGAGCGACGCCGGCGGCGCTCGCGTCGACGTGACCGGCGTGGACGTGCTCGACTGAGACGCGTACGGGAGTGCCGCGGGCGAAGGGGCCTTGTGACCGCCGGCCGTCCGGACGGTCGTGACACGAGCACTCGTGATCGGCGGCACCCGATTCATCGGCCGCCACGCCGTCGAGGACCTCCGCGAGCACGACTACGACGTGACGACGTTCACGCGCGGCAACGACGACTACCCCTTCGCCGACGCCGACGGCGTCGACCACGTGACCGGCGACCGCACGGACCGCGAGGCCCTCGCCGCGGCCGCCGACGAGGTCGATCCCGACGTCGTCCTGGACTTCGTCGCGTACCACCCCGGCGAGGTCGAGACCGCCTGCGACCTGTTCGCGGACGTCGAGGCGTACGTCTACGTCTCCAGCGTCTCCGCGTACGACGATCTCCACGTCCCCCTCCGCGAAGACGCGACGCCGATCGAACCCTGCGACGACGAGCAGGCGACCGACGACGCCCCCGAGACCTACGGCGCGCGCAAGGCCGAGGGCGACCGCGTCGTCGCCGCCGCGGCCGACCGCGGGGTCGCCGCCACGAGCGTCCGCCCGGCGCTGGTGTACGGCCCCCACGACCCCACCGGGCGGTTCGACTACTGGGTCTCGCGGGTCCTGAACCACGACCGCGTCCTCGTCCCCGGCGACGGCGACGCCCTGTTGCACCGCTCGTTCGTCGCCGACGTCGCCCGCGCCATCCGGGTCGTCGCCGAGGAGGGCACCCCCGGCGAGGCGTACAACGCCGCCGACCGCCGCGCCCTCTCGCTGGACGACACCGTCGAGACCATCGCCGACGTCGCCGGCACCGACGTCGAGGTCGTCCACGCTCCACCCGCCGCTTTCGAGGACACGCCCCTCGACCCCGGCGACGTGCCGTGCTACACCCCGCGGCCGTTCCTGGCGTCGACGGCGAAACTGGCCGACCTGAGCTGGGAGTCGACGCCCGTCGAGGAGGCCGTCGAGCGCACGGTGGAGTGGGTCGAGAGCGGCGCTCACGAGAGCGAGGACTGGCCCGACCGCGAGGCCGAACTGGCCGTGATGAACGCCGTGGAGTGAGAGGCGGCGGCGGTTTCGCCACGGGATCGGTGAAATCGGAGGTAGGTGAGAATGGATACGCAGCGCAGCCCCTCGATGGAGAACTCTGACGGCGCAGAATTCCGCCGACACGGGCAACTTTCTCACTGGAGAGCAGGTACAGAGCCGAATCAAAGCACTGCTCAACTTGATCAAGATTTATTTTTACTTGTGGTGTGTTTCCAAGTGTGAGGGTATTCCGCTCTGAATACCTCGTGATTGTCTTCTTGATCACGCTGGCGGGTTGTCAGTCCGCCTGGCCGGGCGGAAGCCCTGGAACGACGGTTGAGTACGAGATCGACGCCGAACCTGTAGAGGACTTGCCGGAGAACGTGACGGTCATCAACGCCTCAGACCCACGTCTCGCAACTGTCGGTCCGATCCAGAACATCTTGGCTGAAGCCGAACGGGAGGATCAGTTTCAGGCGACGGAGATCAACGAGAGTACGTACGAGCAGTTACGGGACGTATACGCTGACGTTCCGACGTACAATAGCACGAACGATCCGTACACTGTGACCGAAGCAGAGCGAATCGACGCAACGATTTTCATCCGATACAACGGCACGGTCTACGAGGTACACCTCGAAGAGAAAAATCTTGGCTGACAGCCTACAGACGACCTGTACGTACCGATTAGTAGACTGTCTATCCCCACCTATCTACCACTCACTCCGAACGCCACCACCACCACCTCGCCGCGGTCGGCACCGTTTTCCGACCGCCAGCCCTCCCGCCGCGCATGGACGACGCACTCGTCATCGGCGGCACGCGGTTCATCGGCCGCCATCTCGTCGAGGAACTGCTGGCCCACGACTACGACGTGACCATCTTCAACCGCGGCAACCACGACGACCCCTTCGCCGAGGACGACCGGGTGAGCCACGTCGAGGGCGACCGCACCGACGACGCGCGACTGCTGACCGCCGCCCGCGAGGTCGACCCCGACGCCGTCTTCGACTGCGTCGCGTACTATCCCGAGGACGTCAGGGTCGCCTGCGAGGCGTTCGCCGACTGCGAGGCGTACGTGTACATCTCCAGTGGCGACGCCTACGGTGAAGAGGTCATCCCGAAACGCGAGGGCGAGACCGACCTGCGACCCTGCGACGCCGACCAGGCCGTCGACGACAGCGGGGCGACGTACGGCAACCGCAAGGCTGAGGGCGATCGCGAAGTGTTCGCCGCCGCCGACCGCGGCGTGCGGGCGATGAGCGTCCGGCCCTGCATCGTGTACGGCCCCCACGACTACACCGAGCGCCTGGACTACTGGCTTGATCGCGTGCTCCAGTACGACCGCGTCGTCGTCCCCGGCGACGGCCAGAACGTCTGGCACCGCGCCTACGTCGCGGACGTCGCCAGCGCACTCCGGGTCGTCGCCGAGGAGGGGACCGCCGGCGAGGCGTACAACGTCGGCGACCGCCAACTCGTGACGCTCCAGGAGATGGTCGAACTGGCCGCCGAGGCCGCCGACACCGAGATCGAGGTCGTCACCGCCGGCGAGCGCGAACTGAGCGCCGCCGACCTCGCGCCCGCAGACTTCGTGCTGTACCGCGACTACCCGCACGTCCTGGACACGAGCAAACTGGCGGCGCTGGGCTGGGAGTCGACGCCGGTCGCGGAGGCCATGGCACAGACGGTCGCCGAACACCGCGAGAGCGACCGCGACGGGAGCGACCACGACCCCGGCCGGGACGCAGAGGAGCGCGTGCTGTCGGTTCTGGACACCGTCTGAGCCGAGCGCCGGTCGCCGCGCCGTCAGGAGAGGCCGCCGCCGCCGTCGTCGCCCTTCAGTCGCTGAGCGACCTGCTGGAGGTCGGCGTGCTCCTCGATCTCTTCGAGCAGCTTCTCGCGTTCGCGGACCTCCTCGGCGCTGGCGCCGTACGACCGGACGTACTCGGCGCGAGTGTGCTCGTTGAACGCGTGGCGGATCGCCAGGTAGCCGTCTGGCACGACCGTGCCACAGACTTCACACTCCAGACGCTCGTGCTGGTTGGTCTGGTGGACGATCGCTGCCTCGGCCGTGTCGAAGACGGCCCCGCACCCGTCGATGCCACACTCCCAGCGCATCGTCTGGGCCCACACCGCCCACCGGTTTATGTCTGACGCCCACCGGACGGGATCAGAACCCCTAAGCCGGACCCCGAAATAGCCGGGGGCGTGAGCGACGACGGGCAGTTCGCGGTCGACCTGCACGTGAAGGTCCTCGACGAGCGCGTGGTCGCCCGCGCCAAGCGCCGGGGGCTGGACGCGCTGGTGTACGCCCCGCACTTCACGCGACTCCCGAAGATTCGCGAGCGGGCCCGACGGTTCTCCGACGACGAGTTGCTCGTGATCCCCGCCCGCGAGGTGTTCACCGGGACCTGGCGCAAGCGCCGCCACCTGCTGGCCGTCGGCCTGACCGACCCCGTCCCCGACTTCGTCACCCTGGAGGGCGCGCTCGCGGCGTTCGAGCGCCAGGACGCCGCCGTGCTCGTCCCCCACCCCACCTACCTCAACGTCGGCGTCACCGCCGACGAACTGCGCGAGCACCGCGACCGCGTCGACGCCGTCGAGACGACCAACCCCAAGCACCTGCCCCACCACGACCGCCGCGCGCGACGACTCGCCGAGGAACTGTCGTTACCCCCCTTCGGCTCCTCGTACGCCCACCTCCCCGGAACCGTCGGGACGGTCTGGACCACCTTCGACCGCGAGATCGACGACGCCGCGGACCTCGTGACGGCGCTGCAGGACGGCGCCGACCGGCGGGTCCACCGTCGTCGCGACGGCTACCGCCGCCGCCAGGCCGCCGAACTGGCCCACCTTCTCTACGAGAACACCTACGAGAAGGTCGACCGCCTGTTTCTGCAGGGCACCGAGCCGACCCACCCCAGCCACATCGCCTACGACGGCGCGTTCGACGACGTGGCGGTGTACTAGAGCGGCAGCAGCCGCAGGAACGGCGCCGGCGAGAACAGCGGCGGGTGGAGGACCAGCCAGTCCAGCAGCACCAGCCCTGCGCCGTGAGCGATCACCGACGGGAGGATCGAGTTCGCGTCGTAGTCGACCAGCCCGAACAGCACGTCCGTCGGCGCCGACAGCGCCACCTCAAGCGGCGGCTTGCCGACGTGGTGGGCGGCGTACACCACCGGGCTGATGAACGCCGCCTTCGCGCCGAGCCGGTCGCCCACCCCGACACACAGCAGCCCGCGGTAGTACGTCTCCGTCGCCAGCGCCAGCGCGAACAGTTTGATCGCGTGGGGGACGAACGCCGCCGGCGCCGTCGACGTCTCCCAGATGGGGTAGTACAGCCGCACCACCGGCAGCGTCGAACCGACGACGTAGAACGGCGCGACGAACACCGCCAGCGCGACGGCGTTGCGGACCGCCCGGCGGTCGACCCGCCAGCCGATGTGTTCGCCGTGGTAGTACGCGAGCGCCAGCGGCACGACGCCGAACAGCAGACCGTCCCGGAGCAGGCGCTGCTCCATGTCGGGGTGGGACACCACCGGCCAGAGGACGGCGATGACCGCGCCGACCAGCAGCGTCCGCTGGAGCCACGACAGCGCGCCCAGTCGCTCCCGGACACCCCGGCGGCCCGCCACCCGACCGGGCGTCTCGGGGTCAGCCACGGCCTACTCCGTCGGGACCGGCCCGGTGCCGACCGCCTCGTGGACCGCCGAGAGGAACTCCTGGCGGCGCTCGAAGTACGAGATGTCCAGTTCGTCCAGCACCGTCGACAGTTCGCGGGGGCCCTCGGGGGTTCGGATGGTCACGTCGCCGACCTTGCGGGCGAGACTGCTGCGCTCCTGAGGCCAGTGCATCCGGGAGGCGACCCGCGCGACCGGCGCCCCCTCGACGTCGGGACCGTCGCCGAGTTCGACCGCCGGTTCGCTCTCAGCGTCCTCGTCGTCGTCGCTCATGGGTGCTCGTTCCTGCGCCCGGCGATTCAACCTTTCGTTTCCCGCGGTCGGCGGGCGCTAACCACGTAGCCACATGATATTTGTCACCCCTCGGCGTGGGTTGCCCCGTGACAGCACCAGCGACCGTCAGCACGACCGTGACACCCCCGCAGCGACCGGCCCCGACGCCCGACCGGAGGTGCCCGCGGTGAGCGACGAGCGACGCCCCCGTCGCCGGTTCCTGGCCGCCCTCGCCGCGTCGGCGATCGCCCCCGCCGTCGCGGGCTGTTCGGGCGGCGGCGACGAGAGCGACGGCGGTGACGACACGGACGCTCCCGACGGCGACGGTGGGAGCGACGGCTCGGACGGCTCGGACGGCGGCACCGACGGGAGCGACGGCTCGGACGGTTCGGACGGCGGCACCGACGGGAGCGACGGCTCGGACGGCTCGGACGGCGGCACCGATGGGGAGGCGACCACCTCCGACCCCGACACGGCGGAGCCCGGGACGACCGAGAGCAGCCCCGGCGGCGACAGCGCGTTCGTCGGTGCGCTCCGAACGATCGATCGCCAGACCTCCGCCTGGGACCAGTTCGAGTCCCTCGAGGTCTCGTTCGAACTGCTCCGCCTCGTCCCCGAGGAGGGCGACCCCGTGGAGCTGTCGGTCGGAATGGACCTCGACCTCGTCGCGATGGCGCCCGGCGAGGACCGGTCGGTCGTCGAGGAGACGGCCATCCCGTCGGGCACGTACACGGCCGCCGAACTCGTGATGCCGGTCCAGTCGGCGACCCTGAGCGACGGGAGCGAGCCGTCCGGGGGGGTGCCGGACCTGGACCCGCTGTCGATTCAACTCGAAGCGTTCGACGACTACATGGAGGTTGAGGCCGGCACGACCGTCGACTGGACCGGGACGCTCAACCTGGTCGAACGCCGCAGTGGGGACGGCTGGCGTGTCGCCGCGGGGTGGTCGGCCGGCTACAGCTAGGCGAGCGTCGCGACACCGCGAAAGACAGCGGTGGGTCGCGCCGTCAGTAGAACTCGCGAACGAGGTCCATCGCGTCGTCGGGCGCGCCGTCGGGCACGTCGCTCATGTCCTCGGTGACGCCGTGGGCCTCCGAGTACGGCACGGAGTTGTCGTCCTTGTACAGCACGCCCATGTACTCCTTGGAGCCGTCCATGACGGTCTCCTTGGCCTGCTCGTAGTCGGTCGGGTCGTAGTCCTCGCGGTCGGCGAGGTCGACCAGCGAGTCACGGAAGTAGTCGTAGGTGTCGACGTCGTTGAACGTGACACACGGCGAGAACACGTTGACGAAGCCGAACCCGTCGTGCTCGATGGCCTCCTGGACGATCTCGGTGTGACGCATCGCGTCCGAGGAGAACGACTGGGCGATGAACGTCGCTCCCGAGGCCAGCGCCAGCGCCAGGGGGTTGACCGGCGGCTGCTTCGGGCCCTCGGGGGTGGTCGCCGTCTCGAAGTCCTCGCGGCTGGTCGGCGACGCCTGGCCCTTCGTCAGGCCGTAGATGCGGTTGTCCATGACGACGTAGGTCATGTCGAGGTTGCGCCGCACGGCGTGGACGAAGTGGCCCGCGCCGATGGAGTAGCCGTCGCCGTCGCCGCCGGCGACCATCACCTCGAGGTCGGGGTTGGCGAGCTTCACGCCGGTGCCGACCGGCAGCGCTCGCCCGTGGACGCCGTGCAAGGCGTAACTGTGCATGTACGTCCCGATCTTGCCAGAACAGCCGATGCCGGCGACGACGAACGTGTCGTCCGGGGAGTTCCCGGTGTTCGCCAGCGCCTTCATCATGCCGTTCATCGTGCCGAAGTCCCCACAGCCGGGGCACCACGTCGGTTGCTTGTCCGATTTGAAGTCGGTGAATCTGACGTCCGAGCTCATGCTTCTGCCTCCGGTGCGACCGCGGCCGCGATGTCGTCTGCGAGTTCGTCGGCCTTGAATCGCACGCCGTTGTACTTGTTGACCCTGTCCAGTCGCTCCAGCACGTCGCGTTCGAGCACGTCGGCGAACTGCCCGCCGTGGTTGCACTCGACGACGACGACCTCCTCGGCGGCCGCGACCTCCTCGCTGAGGTCCGGCCGCGGGAAGAGGTACGGCACCGAGAGGAACCGCACGTCGATCCCGCGCTCGTCGAGGTAGTCCAGCGCCTCGACCATCGCGCCCTCGTTCGAACCCCACGAGATCACGAGGTTGTCGGCGTCCGGGTCGCCGAACTCCCGGTAGTCCCACTCTTCGCGCTCGCGGGCGGTCTCGACCTTCCGCTCGCGTTTGTCGACCTGGTCGATGCGGACGTCGGTGTCCTCGGTCCGCCGACCGAGTTCGTCGTGTTCGAGGCCGGTCGACATGTGCGCGCCGTCGATGGTCCCCGGCAGCGCACGCGGACTGATCCCGTCGTCGGTGTTGGCGTGGGGGGTGAACCGTTCCTGGTCGTCCAGCCACTCGTCGACCTCCTCCTCGTCGACGATCTTGCCGCGATCGATCTCGACGGCGTCCATGTCGAACGTGTCCGGCGAGAACGTCTGCTCGGTGACCGCGAGCGACAGGTCCGCGACGAGGTACACCGGCGTCTGGTACTGCTCGGCGAGGTTGAACGCCTCGACGGTCTTCCAGAAGCACTCGGCGACGGTCGTCGGCGCGACGACGAACCGCGGCACCTCGCCGTGGCCGCCGTACAGCGTCATGTTGAGGTCGCCCTGCTCCTGCTTGGTCGGCATCCCCGTCGAGGGACCCGAGCGCATCACGTCACAGATCACCAGCGGCGTCTCCGAGGTGGCGACCAGGCCGAACGTCTCGGCCATCAGGTCGATACCCGGCCCCGAAGTCGCGGTCATCGAGCGCGCGCCGGCGCGGGCCGCTCCCAGCGCCATGTTGATCGCCGCCAGTTCGTCCTCGGCCTGGACGACGTGGCCGCCGTACTGCTCGATGCGACCCGTCAGGTACTCCATCACGTCCGTCGCCGGCGTGATCGGGTACCCGGAGTAGAACCGACAGCCGGCGGCGATGGCGCCCATCCCGATGGCCTCGTCGCCGTTCAGGAGGACGTAGTCGTTGTCGGTCTCGTCGAGGTCGAAGTCCAGTTCGAGCTCCGGATACTCCTCCGCGACGTAGTCGGCGCCCATCCGGGCGGCTTCCTTGTTGTTCGCGACGATCTTCTCGCCCTTCGAGCCGAAGCGCTTCTCCAGGGCCTCGTCGAGGTTCTCGATGGAGAAGTCCGTCAGCGCGCAGGCGGCCCCAAGTGCGACGATGTTGGCCATGATCGCGCCGCCAGCCTCCTCGGCCAGCGACTTCAGGGGTACGTCCACGCCGTGGGCGTCCTCGGGGAGTTGGGCCTCCCAGGAGCGCTCGCCGTCGTAGATGATCGCCGAGCCGTCGTGGAGTTCGTCCAGGTTCTCGTCGATCGTGCGCTGTGTCAGTGCCACGAGCAGGTCGAGCCGATCGACCACGCTCTGGACCTGTTCCGTCGATGTCCGAATCTTGTAGGCGGTGTACCCGCCGCGGATCCGGGACGCGAAGTCCTTCGAGGTGAATACGTGTCGTCCGGCCCGCGAGAGGGCCTGGGCGAATATCTTTCCGGTGGAGTCGATGCCGTCGCCGGCCTCCCCGCCGATCGCCCAGTTGAAGTCCTCGACCATAACGGAGTAGAGGTTCCGTCCGACGGAGCAAAAGCGTTCTGAAACCCCGAACAACCCCACGATTGCGAACTTCGCGACTATCGTCACGATTAGAACTGAACGTCCGTCCACCTGGAGCGCGACGAACGTGAGAGACCGCGGTCCCGACGCGGTGATCGTCGCCAGACCGACCGATCTTCGAATCGCGGCGTTGACAAGGCCCCCGCGGCTAGCCCGCCTATGGAGGCTACTGTGACCGTGCGGGCGGTCCGGTCGGTCGGGCCGAACGCGGTCGCGCTGGAACTGGCGACCCCCGCAGGGTTCGCCGCGCTGCCGGGGCAGTTCGTGCTCGTTCGTGCGACCGTCGACGGCGAGGAGATCGCGCGCCACTACACGCTCTCCTCGCCGACCGTCGGCGAGACGTTCGAGGTGACCGTCGGCATCGACCCCGACGGGGACCTCTCGCCGTGGCTGGCAGACCTGAATGCGGGCGACGAACTCGACGTCGAGGGGCCGTTCGGCGACGTCGACTACGACGACGACGGTGACGTGGTCGTGTTCGCCGGCGGCCCGGGCGTGGGTCCGGCGATCGGCATCGCCGAGCGCGCCCGCGAGCGGGGCCACGCAGCCGCGGTGGTCTACCGCGACGACGCACCGATCCACGAGGACCGACTGGCGACGCTCTCTGCCGGCGGCGCCGACGTGACCGTCCTCGGTGACGACGCGTCGCTGGACGCGGCGGTCGCTCGGGTGGTCAACGACGGCGGCATCTACGTGTTCGGCTTCCGCGAGTTCGTCGACGACGCGCTGGCCGCCGTCGAGGCGGCGGGCGGAGACCCCGACGCCGCCGACGTCGAGAGCTTCGGGTGAAAGGTCGTTTTCAGCCAGCCGAAGGCGTATTTAATTGTGGGGGTATCGTAGAGGCATGAAGCGACGCACGCTGCTGCGGGCCGCAGGCGCCGCGCTGGGCACCGGGACGCTGGCTGGCTGTCTCGCCGACAACGACGGGACCGGCGGTCCTGGGGGAGACGGCGACGCCAACGACGGTGAGACGAAGACGCCCCCGCCCGGAACCGACACTCCGAGCGACGCGACCGACACCCCAGACGACGGGGCTGGACGCGAGGAGACCGCGAGTGACACCGCACAGGAGCCCGAGCAGTTCGCGTTCGAGCCCGAGGCCGACGAGCCGGTCGCGAGCGAGACGATCGGCTCTCGTGACGGGGTGGAGGACCCCGACAACAACCGGCCGCACGGCGTCTCCGTCTGGAACGCCGCCGACCGCGAGCGCTCGATCCGTGTGGCCGTCCGCCGGGGCTCCGCGACCGTCTTCGAACGGACCCTGACGTTCCCGGCCGACGGCTACCTGTCGCTGAGGCTGGCCGAGCCGGGGAGCTACACCGTCTCGCTGTACGCCGGCGACGAGCATCTCGGCGACGTCGACGTCGGGCGGTCGTGGTTCGACTGCAACAGTTCGTCGACGCAGGTCGGCGTGCTGGAAGACGGCGAGGTTCGATCGACGACCATCTCGACGATGGTCGCCTGCGACGCCGAGGGGACCTCGCCGTCGACGACCTTCGAGTCGGGCGAGGGGAGCTGTGCCGGCACGACGACCGGCACCGAGGCGACGGTCTCGTTCGGCGACGACCAGCTGAGCGTCGCCGGCACCATCAGGGCGGCGAACCCCTGTCACCGCGCGGTGCTCGCGGACGTCGCGGAGCACGACGACGCGGTGACGCTGACCGTCGGCGTCGAGTCGACGAGCGAGGGGACGACCGCCTGTGTCGACTGTGTCGGAGCCGTCGACTACCGCGCGACGATGACCTACGGCGTCACGCCCCCCAGCGAGGTCACCGTCGTCCACGAGCGCAGAGGGGAGACGAGCACCGTGACGGTCGCCAACCGCTGAGTCGCCGCCGCGCCGACCACGCGCGACGAGGCCGGCAGCCACTTTTCCGAACGTGAAACTGCTCTGACCCCTTGAAGTGTGTGTAGCCCCCGGGACACGCTATGGACACGGCGGAGGGAAGCAGGGAGGCGGTTCGCGAGCGGCTGGAGCGGCTCCACGCGACCTACGACGGGTTCGACGTGTTCGGCGAGACCGCGACCGTCGACGCCGAACGGTACGGGCGACACCGCGAGACGCTCGCGACGGAGGGCGTCGGCCAGGTGGCCGTCTGGGCCGGCCGCGAGGGACAGGGACTGCTGCTGACCAGAGACGGACGCGGCGTCGACGACGTCTGGACGGTCCCGACCGCGTCGGCTCGCGACGGCGAGTCGCTCGACGACACTGCGGTGCGGTGCGTCCGCGAGCGGGCCGGGCTCGACTGCTCGGTCGACGACGTCTACCGCGTCGAGCGAGTCGAGCTCCGCGAGCGTGGGCCGGGCGAGTCAGCGCCGCTGCACGAGCTCACCGTCCACTTCGACGCGACGGTCGAGGCCGGTGAGCCGTCTCCCGGAGCGGGCGTCTCCGCGGCGGCGTTCCACGCGACACCCCCCGAGGCTGTCGACAGGACCGTCGTCAGGCGGATGGCGGACGACGACTCCGTGGCGAGACTGGGGCCCGCGGAGACGGGCTGAGCGGGAGCGCCGCCGACCACCCGCCGCGTCAGTGCTCGACAAACTCCAGCAGCACGCCGCCGGTGTCTCGCGGGTGGAGGAACGCCACGTCGTGGCCCCACGCGCCGGGGCGTGGCTCCTCGTCGATCAGCTCGATGCCGTGGGCCCGAGCGCGCTCCAGCGCGGCGGTGGCGTCCTCGGTCGCCAGGGCGACGTGGTGGATGCCCGGCCCCTCGCGGTCGAGGTACCGAGCGATCGTCCCGTCTTCGTCGACCGGCTCCAGCAGCTCCAGGTACCCGTTCTCGAACGCGAGAAACAGGACCGCCAGCCCGTCGAACGTCTCCTCGTGAGCGATCTCGCAGTCCAACAACTCGACGTACGTCTCCGCGAGGCCCGTGGCGTCGTCGGTGGCGACGCCGACGTGGTCGATGTGCACGGTCGGCACGTCGGACGGGCGGCCCATTAAGCCGGGCGAATCGGCGAGCGGGCAGGGTGGGGTGTCGGCGACGGTGCCGTTCACCACCGGCTGTGAACGTGTCGGTCGGCAGAAAGTATATTGCCACCGGCGAAGTAACGGCCCGTACAGTTTGGACGACGACACTCCTCCCGACCGACTTCGACGCGGCTACGACGCCCTCGCGGTGAAGGCAACCGACCTCGACCGCGAGGTGAGTCGCTGGGGCGACAGCTACTTTCAGGAGCACTATTCGTGGCCGGCGGCACGCTCGGTCCTCCCCGACCTCCGGGACCGCCGGGTACTGCTCGCGGGCTGCGGTCGCGGCGACCACGTGCCGTGGTTCCGCGAGTAGGGCGCGACGGTCGTCGGTGTCGACGCGAGCGAGACGGCGATTCGCCAGGCACGGGAGCGCTTCGACGCCGACGCCACGTTCCACCACGCGAATCTGACCACCGGGCTCGACTTCGCCGACCGGGACGCGTTCGACCTCGTGTTCAGCAACCTGGTGCTGAGCCACGTCGAGGAGTGGGTGCCCGTGTTCGAGGAGTTCGCCCGCGCCCTGCGTCCGCGGGGGAGCCTCGTCGTGACGACCGTCCACCCCCACTACCTCCGGTCGGAGAACGACGTCGAGGACTACTACACCGTCTCGAAGGTCCTGAACGAGTGGCAGGATGTCGAAATTTCGACGTTCTACCGTCCGCTGAGCGCGGCCATCTCGCCGTTCGTCGAGGCTGGGTTCCGACTCTGGACGGTCGCCGAACCGCGCCCCCAGGACGGGTACGAACTGCACCACCCGCAACGCTATCGAGCGGCCACGGACCGACCAGAACTCCTCGTCGTTCGGGCGCAGGTGGCGTGACCGACCCGCGACGTCGCCCTCGACGACGCGGCGGTCGAAACCACCGAACGGGTGTACGACCCGCCGTGGGCACCGTGGCACTGAGCGGGCGGTCTCTCCGGACGCGTCACCGACGGGGACGCCAGCGGTTCCGAGGGGTCGGTTCGCAGACTCGAAACGGGGTGTAGCCACCTGCGTAGAGCGGTCGGTAGCCACTCGCGCGGTGGAATCCACACTGATCGCGAACTACCGAGAGGCCCCTACGTGGTGCTGTACTCGATTACCTCGAGGGTCTCGTCGAGGACGAGTTCCAGGTCGGTCCCGTCGACTGTCACGGTGACCCCGACACGAACGGGGTCCACGGCCTGGACGTGTTCCTCGGAATCGAGCGCCTGGCGTATCCCCCACGAGGGAATCTGCCGATAGTCGATGCCAGCATCGTGCAAGAGCGAGACAACGGCGGGGTGCTCGACGACCGCCGTCGTGGCCGAGGTGAAGAACGGCGCCCCACACTCCGTACACTCGTAGACCAGCTTGACACCGTCGGTGCCGTCGGTATCGTCATCGAGTGACGACTCCGCGACCGCCCCCTCGACGGGGCCGTTACAGAGATAGCAGAACCCACGAACCGTCTGCTGGAGCTGCGTCTGCGTGAACACGCCGATCGGGTCCGGAGCTTCGTCGGCATCGTGTGCCGCGACCAGAATCGGCGGTGCCGACGTGATCAACCTGGCGTCACAACTGTCACACTCGACGACGGCGTGGCCCTGCTCGTACCGGACGCTGCGCGTGCCACCACACGCCGAGCAGTCCCCGATCGTCTTCGGTTCGAGTGTCGTGTCGCCGTCCGAGTAGACACCCGAAAAGCCGGCACCGACGACTGTCCCACCCGCGTAGGTCAGCGCGTAGCCGTCCTCGTGGTGTGTCACGAACTGTGGAACCAGCTCGTCCAGGTGGTAGTGGAACTGCCCGGAGTCACGAACACCGACACGCTCTCTGAGCGTGGAGAACTGGACGGGGTCGGGGTTCGGCGACGGGTCCTCGACGTACAGCTCCCAGAGCGTTCGCAGAATGTCCAGCCGAATCTCGTTCGCCAACAGCCCGAACGTCGCCTCAAGCCCGTCTATCGCGTTCTCTCCGGACACACCGTCGACTTCGAATGTTCGGGTATTCAGTGTTGTGCCGGGCGTGGTGGAGTCCAGCGAAGTATCATCGCCCCTATTGAACGCGATTTCAATCGCACGCCGGACAGAAATGTTTTTCAGATTATGATTATGTGCCTGTAGCCCCTCGCATCGGACACCGATGGACGACAGCAGTGACACGGCGTCGAGCGCGAGCGGAACTGCCAACGACCTCACGGCCGACGGGCCGACCCTGATCGAGGCAGACCCGGACCGTGGGTTCAACTATCCGTACTATCTCGCGGTCCCCGAGGGACGCGAGGCGGCACCGACAACGTCGGCGCCCGCCGCGGACCGGCCACCGATTCTGGTCGAACCGCACAACGTCGGCGAACAGGTCGAAACGTTCGACCGGCACCTCGAACTTGCGAGACGGCGCATCGAGACCCAGTCGGGTCGGTACGTCGCCGACGAACTCGGGTCGCCGATACTCGTTCCGGTGTTCCCGCGTCCGTTCGACGACCCGGTCGACTGGACGCACATGATCCACATGCTCTGTGCACAGACGATGCGGATCGACGAGGGGCCACTGGAACGAGTCGACCTGCAGTTGCTGGCGATGGTCGACGACGCACAGAGACGTCTCGCGGCGGCGGGGATTTCGGTTCCCGACGAGATCATCATGAACGGGTTCTCTTCGTCGGGGAACTTCGTCAACCGGTTCAGTGCACTACACCCCGAGCGGGTGTGGTCGGTCTCTGCCGGTGGGATGAACGGGCTGGCGATTCTCCCAAAAGAAGTGGCAGACGTCCGCGGGTTCGGCAGGCGACCGATGGACTACCCGGTCGGAGTCGCGAACGTCGACGACCTGACCGGCGAGGAGTTCGACGAAGACGCCTTCTGCGAACTCGACCAGTTCATCTACATGGGGAGCGAGGACGACAGAGACGCACTGCTCTACCCCGACGCGTGGACCGACCCGGAACTCCGCGGCATCGCCGTGCTGACGTACGGCGAGGATATCCACGACGAACGGTTCCCGCACTGCGAAGAAGTCTACGAGAACGCGGGTGCGAACGCGGTCTTTCGAACCTACGAAGGGGTCGGTCACGAACCTGGCCCCGCTCTCGACGACATCGTCGAGTTCCACGAGCGGTCGCTCGCCGGAGAGGACATCGAGGGGGTCAGTTCCGGACGAGGCCCGTAGATTCGGCCGTTCGGGACCGGCTCAGTCGCCGTCGAGTGCCGCCGCCAGTTTCCTCGCGCCGTCCTCGTAGATGCTCTCGCCGTGGCCGACCAGGATACGCTCCGGGTCGTAGTCGGCGAGGCCGTCCGGCGTCTCGTCGAGACCCCCGTGGACGCCGACGTCGTCGTCGCCCTCGCGGAACGGCGGCAGGGTGCCGAGTGTCTCCATGACGACGAGGGTCCCGTCGGCGTCGTCGACGAGGACCGCCTCCTCCCACTCCTCGGTGTGGACGAGGCGGTGACTCTCGTAGTTCGTGCCGGGGAGTTCGTCGCCGAGCGGTTCGGGCTCGCCCTGGAGTTTCTCCCGGGTCAGCTCCATCCACTCGGGGACGTGCACGGCGACATCGTGACGCGCCGCGATCACCTCCGCGTCGCGCGTGTGACGGTCGTGAATCACGACCACGCCGGCGACCTCGCCCAGGTCGCGCAGTCGGTCGTCGAGGCCGTCGGCGTCGAGGGGGTCGACGACCCAGACTCCGCTCTCGGTCGCGAGCGCGTGACTGGCGCGCATGGCGTCCTCCTCGGGGTGGGCGAACCAGGTGATGCCGCCGTCCCATTCGGTCACTGCGTCGAGCGAGGGTCGTTCCGGCGGGTCGTCGTCGGACATGTGTAACGGTAGTGGACACCGCACCTAAACACCTGTGCGTGGCGGCGCCAGCACGGGTCGACCGTCAGCGCTCGTCCGTTCGAAGGTCCATCGTCGCCACGGTCTCGTACAGGTCGCCGTCCTCGGGCGGTCGGGTGATGGTGACGGTGCCGACGGTGAACTGCCAGTCGAGGTCGTAGTCCAGCAGGAACTCCGCGATCGCGGTCGTCTCGGCGGCGGCGTCGGCGAACGCGAAGCCGACGTGGGGGAACCAGCGGTGCGGTTCGTAGAACGGCTCCGACGCCGGGCCGAACTCGTCGACGCCGAACGTCTCGACGAGCTCCTCGCGGATGGACGTGACCGTGCTGTATTGCGGTTCCGGAAGTGTACAACCGATGGTCGTTGGCAGGTCCGATTCTCGGCGCACCGCGAAAAGAACGTTCCGTCGACGGCAGCCATCGACAACGATTACCAGTCCTCGCCGATTGCGTCACGCGCCCGCTCGTAGCCCCTCGCGGTCCGCCAGCACTCGCCCGTCGCGCAGTGGGTCACCTCGTAGTCGCTCCCACACTCCCCACAGGAGTACCGTTCGGGTCGCGTGACGGTCTTGCTCGCGCGGTACCGGCGGAGTTCCCACTCGCAGGCGGCGTTCGTACAGACCAGCAGGAGCCGCGGCTCCGAGAACCGCTCACAGCGGACGCTGACGTCTAACTCGTCCGCTCTCCGTTCGAACCGCGCGCCGTGCGAGGACTCGCCGTGTTGCTGGTACTCCCAGGCGTGGATCAGTTCGTGGCGGATCGTCTCCCGAAATTGGTCCCAGCCGTGTGCCTGGAACGCGGCCCAGGTCAGACTGATCGTCACCCGGTCGGCTGCCCGGTCGTACCGGCAGACGCCCGCCTGACGCTTCGCTCGCTCGGAGATTTCCCACTCGATGGCGTCGACCGCGACCGGCTGGTCGACCGTCTCGGCGTACGCCCGGGCACGGTCGAGCAACTCCTGGCGCGACCGTGGCGGTCGCTCGTCCGCTGGGGTGTTCATCGGTGACTGGCCACGGAACCGTTCCTCGTCGAGGGTACATCGTCGTTTCGGCAGCAGCGTCCGGGCGGCGCTCGCACTCGTCGGGTGGGCGACGTCCTTCGGGGGAGGCTGCGCGGTCGGACCGCTCACTCGTCGAAGGTGATGATCACGCGCGTCGCCCTGGCTCGGTCCGCGAGCTGTTCTGCGAAGTCGTTCCGGTCGCGCCCCTCGAGCGGGAACGAACGGGTCGTCAGCCGCTTGGACAGCCGGTCGTCGTCCTGCCAGCCGACCTCGATGGTGTAGGGGACCGCGTACTCGTCCAGCCAGATTCCGAGGCCCCCGAACACCACGGCAGCGGGGACGATCGACACGACGGCGCCACTCCACCAGTACGCCACCCCACCGACGAGCAGGGCCAGCACGACGAACTGCCCCCGTCGGGAGACCGTCAGGTCGCGTCTGACGCGGAGCTCGGGGAGGTTCGCCGGGACGAACAGGTACTCGTAGGACTGCTCGTACAGCGACGTGTCGATCGTCCCCGACTCGACGTAGTGCTCGATGTCGGCCGCGTCGAGGTCGTCGCTCAACTCGCCGACCGTGAGATCGCGCACCCGTTCGGTCTCCGACGGCGTGCTGAGATACGACTCGTAGTCGTCCGTGTCACCGGACCCGGCGAAGCCCGCAGCGATGTCCTTCCCGATCCCGTCGACGAGAACGATCGCCGTCCCGAGCGCCGTGAGCAGCCCGGCGGCGACCCCGCCGACGAGGTCCGTCACGAGGAACGTCCCGACCCCGACGCCGACCGTGGTCACGACGATGGCCGCGTACAGCGAGGTCTTGAATTCGGTTCGCACGCGACGGAGACAGGAGACGTCGCGGAGACGGACGCTCCGTATCTCGTTGCGTGCCGATTCCTCGTCCGCCTCTTCGGCAGCGACAATGCGGACGGTGAGTCGCTCCACCGACACGGGTCGGAGTCGCGGGGTCGATCGTAATCAAGATTGTGTCCACGCGGTGGCCCCCGCCGGAAGACTGAAGATGACTTTCCGAGAAGACCCGCCGAGAGAACGGGATGCTCGTCCTCCAGCTGGCGCTGTTCGTGCTCGGCATCGCATTGGCGATAGCCGGGGCGGTGCTGTTCAGAGCGACGCTCAAGACGTTCGGTGGCGTGTTCGGTGCGGCCGTGGGTGCGCTCTCGTCCGGCGGGACCGGCGGCTCCGTCCTCGGTGGCGTGGTGTTCGGCGCCATCGTCGGGGTCGTGATCGTCGATGCGGTGTACACGCTGTTCGTCGTCGGCCCGGGCCTGCTCGCGGGGGCTGTGATCGGGTTCGCCACCTTCGGCTCCATCGAGGCGGCGGCTGTGACCGCACTTGTTGGTGCCGCCGTCGCCTCGGCCCTCGAATCGGCCATCCTCGTCCTCTCGACCGCGTTCGTCGGTGGGGTGCTGGTGTCTACGGCGCTGTCGCTGGGCGGTGAGACGGCGCTGTCCCTGCAGTCGCTGGACGTCGTCAGCGCGGCGACGGCGGTCGTCGCGATCGTCGGCGTCCTCGTCCAGGTGGGGATCACCGCGACCGTGGACCTCACCGGCGACCGGGCACGCCCCGAGATTTCGATCTGGTCGCTCGTTCCCACGGCCGGACGAGCACGCGAGCCCGGCGAAGTGATCCTGGAACGACGCGAGGGGACGTTCTCGGACCAGGGGTTCGAATCCCGAGACTGAGCCCCCGCCCACTGACGGTCGGTCCAACAGAGGCACCGGAACGGCTGGTACCATCCCGGAGACGTGGCCCCGGATGCTGCATCGACGCGCCGGTGGGGCAAACGTTCACCTCCCGGCCCTTCGAAGGGCCAGGCATGCCCAGCGCCTTCGAGTGGCTCCGCGACCGCGTCAGTCCCCCGACCGACCGCCAGCGCGACGCAGCGCCGGACATGGAAGAACGGTGTCGAGAGATTCGTGAGCGCCCCCGGACGGTGACGCTGCCGGACGGCCGGGACCTGGGGTACGCCGCCTGTGGCGACCCCGACGGCGACCCGCTGGTGGTGTTCCACGGCTTCCCGAACTCGCGGGTGTTCGGGGCGCTGTTCGACGCCGCCGGGCGCGAACACGGTATCCGCGTTCTCGCCCCCGAGCGGCCCGGACTGGGCGTCTCCGACCCCGATCCCGGCCGGACGCTGCTGGACTGGCCCGCGGACGTCGCCGCCTTCCTGGACGCCCTCAACGTCGACCGGGCTCCCGTACTGGGCGTCTCCGGCGGGGGGCCGTACGCGCTGGCCTGCGCTCACGAGACGCCCGACCGCACCCCGCGCGTCGGCGTCGCGGTCGGCCTCGCCCCGGTCTCGTCGGTGGGGCTGCGCGACAGCCTCCCGTTCCTGCTCGCTCGCGTGGTCCCGCCGCTGGTGCGCCTCCAGCTGTACCGCGACGGTCGGCAGTCCCGAGACGATCCCGAGGCCGCGCTGGCCGAGCGCGCGGAGATGGCCGCGCCCGCAGACGGTGACTACTGGCGCGGCGAGATCGGGCGGACGCTGCTCGAGAGCGGCCTGGAGGCGCGCCGACAGGGAAACGGCCCGCTGGTGGACGAACTGGCGATCTACGGTCGTCCGTGGGGGTTCGACCTCGGTGCGATCGACGTTCCGGTGGCGCTGTGGTACGGCCGGGACGACCGGATCGTCCCCGTCGAGATGGGGTTTCACCTCGCACGGGCGATCCCGACCGCCGAGTCGCACTTCTACCCCGATCTGGGCCACGTCTCGACGGTCGAGCGCAACGAGGCGACGATCGTCCGGTGGCTGCTGGATCGCTGAGTTCGCCGGAGGGTTACAGCGCGCTCCCGGGGCGGTGCTCGCCGAACACGTCGCGCAGGACGTTGCTGACCTCGCCGACCGTCGCGTAGGTCTTGACCGCGTCGACGATGTACGGCATCAGGTTCTCGTCGCCCTCCGCGGCCTCCCGGAGCGCCGCCAGCGTCTCCTCGACGGCGGCCTCGTCGCGATCGGCCTTGGCGCTCTCTAGGCCGTCGATCTGGCGCTGTTCGTCCTCCGCGGTCACCTCCTGAATGTCGACGTGCTCCTCCTCCTCGATGGTGAACTCGTTGACGCCGACGATGACGCGCTCGCCGCTCTCGATCTCCTGCTGGCGGTCGAACGCGACGTCCTGAATCTGGCGCTGGACCCACTGGTCGGCGACGGCCTGCTTGGCGCCGCCGCGCTCGTCGACCTCGTCGATGATCTCCTTGGCCTCAGTCGCGAGGTCGTCTGTCAGCGACTCGACGTAGTAACTGCCCGCGAGCGGGTCGACGGTGTCGGCGGCCCCGGACTCGTGGGCGAGAATCTGCTGGGTGCGCAGGGCGGTGCGGACGGACTGCTCGGTGGGCAGCGCCAGCGCCTCGTCCTTGCCGTTGGTGTGGAGGCTCTGGGTCCCCCCCAGGACGGCGGCCAGCGCCTGGTAAGCCACCCGGACGACGTTGTTCTCGATCTGCTGGGCGGTCAGCGTCGAGCCGGCGGTCTGGGTGTGGAACTTCAACTGCTTGGACTTGGGGTCGTCGGCGTCGAAGCGCTCGTCCATGATCTCTGCCCACAGGCGCCGTGCGGCCCGGAACTTCGCGACCTCCTCGAGGACGTTGTTGTACGAGGCGAAGAAGAACGAGAGTTGTGGCGCGAACTCGTCGACATCCAGTCCGGCGTCGACGGCGGCCTCGACGTACTCGATGCCGTCCGCGAGCGTGAAGGCGATCTCCTGGGCGGCGGTCGAGCCGGCCTCGCGGATGTGGTACCCCGAGATGGAGATGGTGTTGAACTTCGGCGTCTCGGCGGCGCAGTACTCGAAGATGTCCGTGATCAGCCGCATCGACGGCTCGGGCGGATAGATGTAGTTGTTCCGCGCGATGTACTCCTTGAGGATGTCGTTCTGGATGGTGCCCCGGAGTTGCTCGCGGTCGACGCCCTGCTTGTCGCCGACGGCGATGTACATCGCCAGCAGCACCGCTGCGGGGGCGTTGATCGTCATCGACGTGGACACCTCGTCGAGTGGGATGCCGTCGAACACCGTCTCCATGTCGTGCAGCGTGTCGATGGCGACGCCGGACTTGCCGACCTCCCCCTGGGCCATCGCGGCGTCGGAGTCGTAGCCCATCTGCGTCGGCAGGTCGAACGCCATCGACAGCCCGGTCTGGCCCTCGTCGAGCAGGTAGTTGAACCGCTCGTTGGTCTCTTCGGGGGTGCCGAACCCGGCGTACTGGCGCATCGTCCACAGCCGCCCGCGGTACCCCGTCGAGTAGACGCCGCGGGTGTACGGCTCCTGGCCGGGGAACCCCAGGTCTTCCTGGTAGTCCAGGTCCGCGACGTCGGCGGGCGTGTACAGGCGCTGTACCTCCTGGCCGCCCGTGTCGGTGGTGAACTGCTCTTTGCGCTCGCCGAACCGCTCGACCACCGGGTCGACTTCCTCGCGCTCCCAGTCGGCCTTGGCCTCCCGGATGGCGTCGAGGTCCGCCTCGTCGTACATGCCCGAACCGAGGGGAGGTAGGTCAAAAGGGTTGACGGACGGCGATCACTCGCCGTAGTGGTCCGACACCTCGACGGCGGTGACCTCCCCGCTTGCGGTCGTCTCCTCGTCCGTCCCGACCTCGGTGTGGACCGTGACCGTCCGGCCGACCTCGCCCTCGACCCACCCCTCGATTCGCAGCTGCTCGTCCAGCGGCGTCGGGCGACGGTAGTTCACCGAGAGGTCGCCGGTGACGTACTCCAGACGGCGCTCGGCGAGGTCGTAGCCGTGTTCGCGGTGGGCGACGGTGATCGCTGTCCACACGGAGTGGCAGTCGATCAGGCTCGCGACCAGTCCGCCGTAGGCGACGTTCGGCGCCCCCGAAGTGTACCGCTCGTCGGGGTCGTGGGTCGCGACCAGTCGCTCGCCGTCGGCGGCCACGTAGCTCTCCAGCCCGAGTCCCGCGTCGTTCGCCGGCCCACAGCCGAAACACTCCAGCTCCGACCAGGCCGCCTGCACGGGTGCGATCCGTTGCTCCTGCATGGGAACGCGTCGACGCCGCCAGCAGTTACTTTCGTCCACTAAGACGTGGCACGAACTGGTAACACGCCACAGTCTCGGCGGCGTCGATCCGACCTCTTTTGCCCGTGGCCGGCCAACGGTCGGCCATGTCGGCACCGATCCCGGAGGACGATTCCGAGGGGTACATGAGCCGCAAGCGGGCGGTGCTGGCGGTGCTGCCGTTCCTCGCGCTCGGGATCGCGGACGTGTTGCTGCTGCTGCGCTGGGGGTTGAATCCGCTGTGGGGGTTCGTCGTGCTCCTCCCGATCCTCGCGATCAGCGTGCTCGGCTGGGTCGCGTTCAAGACGGGCTTCGTCGGCGACGAGACGGGACCGCGCGGCGTCGTGGACCCAGACGACGACGGCTGAGCGGCGACGGCGACACCCTCACCCGGTGTCGTACTTGTAGGTGGCCGAGTCGGGGTCGATACCGAACTCCTCGGCCGCCTCGTCGGGGTCCGGATCGTCGGCGCCTTCGGGGTCGCGCTCGGTCGCGCGCTTGAACCGCTCGCGGAGTCGCTCTGGCATCCGGACGGCGCCCGTCTCGACGGCCATCGGGACCGCTTCGGGGGCGACGCCCTCGCGCTTCTCGTCGAGACGTGCCGCGAGCACCTCGGGGAGGGCGCCGCTCTCGATGCGGTCGAAGCCGAACTGCCGGAGGTACGCGGGCTGGTCGGTCAGCGCGTACCCCACGTCGAACCCCTCGTCGGCGGCGTGCTGGCAGAGTCGCTCGACGACGTGAGCGCCGACGCCCTGGCCACGCCAGCCGTCGAGGACGCCGATGCTGGTCAGTTCGCAGACGTCACCACGGTCGCCGGTGTCCCGGCCGGTCGGCGTGCGCTCGGTCGCGCCGGTCTTGTGGACGCGGATGCGGCCGAATCCCGCCCGGTCGGTGCTGTCCTCGTCGACGGCGACGACGTAGTCCCGGGAGCGGAAGGCGGTCTCGTCGAGCCCCATGGCCTCGATGTGGTCCAGCAGCCAGACCTCGTCGCGATTTTTCGCGTCCCGGACGTACATGGACGACCGTAGGCCCCGACCGATCAAAAGGGTTCCCCGGAGGCGGGTTCGAAGGGGAACGTTCAAACGCCATCGGCCTGTGCACCCGGGCATGGCAGCACAGGGTGGCATCGTCGACGGGGTCCGTGTCGACCTCAGACGCCTCCACGAGACGTGGATGGAGCTGCTGTTCCCGCGCCAGCTGGGCGCCGAGGACTCCGTGCTCGGCAAGTGGACGCCCAACTCGCGAGGCGGCTGGCTCAAGTACCGCGCCTGGGCGGCGCTGGGCGCACTGATCGTCGCGCTGCTGTACCCCCTCGCCGTGGTCGGCTACTTCGTGCGGTTCCAGGCGGTGCGGTTCGACGGCACCGCCGCCCGCCTGGGGGTGCTGGGCGCGGTCGGCATCTCCGTCGTGCTGTGGGGGGCGCTGGCCGTGCTCGCGAGGGTGCGCTTCTCCGCCGAGGGCTTTGTCGCCGTCACCGGCGCCGCCGTCGTCGCGACCGTCGCGGCGGCCCTGGCGGTGCTGGCCAGCCAGCGGGGCGGCCGAGCGCTGTCGGTGCTGGTCGCCTACCCCGTCGGGATGACCGCGGTGTTCCTCCCGCCGATCGTCGCCGCGCTGTACTCGCCGGCCGTCGCCGAGGCGGTGTTCCCCCGCAGCGAGACCATCGCCATCTGGATTCTGGACAACCTGCTGACCGTCGGCGACGTCAACGAGTATCTCCGCACCCAGTACGACCTCCAGGGGCTGGCCTACGTCGGGATGTGGGTCGGCATCTCCGTGCCCGCCGGCTGGCTGCTCGGGTCGCTGGTCGCGCTGGCGGACGTGGTCCGTCCGACCGCCTGAGGTGGGTGCTTCTCGGCTTCTTCCGGGAGCACGACGTGGCGCTCCGCTCACCGCCGACTCCGAAACGGTTAGGCCGGTTCCGTCCTCAGGTCCGTCCATGGAGTTCGACACGACCCTCACCGGTGGCCTGTTCGCGGCACTGATCCTCGCCGGCTTCGGCGGCCTGTTCGCGATGGACGTGATGGCCCAGGACACCCTGCTGATGATGGTGCTGCCCTCCATGATCGCCTTCGGGCTGGTCTGTCTGGGCATCGGCGTCAAGCACGGCGAGTTCCGCGCGACGAACTGACCCGCCGCAACCAGTACTCACCCGATTTTCCGCCGCAGGCGCGCGCTCCGAAAGCGGTCGCGCAGTTCCGCCTGCGCGACCGCGAGGGGACACTGCGCGAGGGACGACGTGAGGAGCGAGCACCGCGAGCGACGAACGAGTCGGCTGGGGAGGGTGTGGAAGCGGCTTCGTCGCGAGAGCGGTGAGAGAAGTGCGCGCAGGCGTGAGGCCGTCGCTCCGCGAGATTTGCGACGCCGAAAAGAAAACGCAGAGACTCGGTCGGCCTACGTCACATGTAGCCGAGGTCGCGCAGGCGCTCCATCAGGTCCTCTTTGTCCTGGGCGCGGCCGGCGCGCTCGGTGGTGTTCTCCAGGTCCTGCAGCCAGGCGGGCTCCTGCTCGGCCTTGTCCGTCGAGACCTCCGAGCCCAGCGAGCGGAACCCCTCGAAGTACTTCGGCGAGACCGGGATGTCCTCGTGGGTGAGATCGCCCGGCAGGTCGTCGTAGGACTGCGGGACGTACCCCTCGTCGGGGAACTCGTCGACGGCCTCCGGGATGACGAAGTTCCAGAACGTCTCCCAGACGTCGGCCTCGTCGAACTGCAGGATCGGCTGGATGCGGTCGTGGGGCGGGTAGATGTCCGGGTCGTGGCGTGGCGAGAAGAACGTCTCGTCGGCGCGGGCCTCCTGCTCGTCCCAGCGGATGCCCGAGATGATGCCGTCGATGTCGTGCTCCTCGAGGGTGTCGTTCAGCGCGACGGTCTTCAGCAGGTGGTTGCCGACGTACGTGTCCAGCAGGAACGGGAACGTGTCCTCCTCGTACTCCAGGATGTTCCGGATGTGGTGCTGGTTGTGCTCCGAGAGGTCCTCAACGGGGATGTCGTCACCCGGCGTGAGGTCGTGCTCGTCGACGTACTCGCCGACGTTCTCGTTGCGCGCCCACAGCAGGTCGACGTCCCAGTCGTCGGCCCAGTCCTCGGCGAAGTCGATCAGTTCGTCGAAGTGCTGGTAGTGGTCGATGAACACCGCCGGCGGCAGGTCGTACCCCTTCTCGCGGGCGACCTCGCGGACGAAGTACAGCGTCAGCGTCGAGTCCTTCCCGCCGGTCCACATGATCGCGGGGTTGTCGTACTGCTCCAGGCCCGTCTCGATGACCTCCAGGGCCTTCTCCATCTTGTGCGGCACCGAGGGGTAGTCCTCCGGGGACTCGCCCTCGCCGTCGGTGTAGTCGACGTCCAGATAGTCGGGGAACTCGCTGGATTCTGGCATCGTGTAATGAGATATAATTAGCGGCGTAAAGAGTCTTCTGGGACCCGCTCGCCGCGGTACGTGGTGACTCACCACGCCACTCGTGGTGCCGACCGTCCGGAGATACCCCCCGCCGCTTGACGCGACGCCCACGCTTTTGCCTCGGGGACGCGCCACCCGCAGACATGAGCGACGACGCCGCCATCGAGAGCCGGCTGGCAGCGCCGATCCGCGAGGCCCTCCAGGGATCGACCTACGGCGCGTGGCGCCGCATCGCCGACGCCGACGCGGTCGCGCTGGCCTTCGGCTTCCCATTTCCCGACTCGTTCCCGCAGGCCGAACTGACCGACGCCGTCCAGACCGTCTTCGCCGAGGAGGGCGCCCAGGCGCTGCAGTACGGCGGCGGCACCTACGCCGACCGACTGCAGGACATCGTCCGCGAGCGTGCGGCCGACCGCGGCATCGACGCCGCCCCCGACGAGGTGACAGTCACCAACGGCGCGACCCACGCCATCGACAGCGTCTGTCAGGCCTTTCTCGACCCGGGCGACGCCATCGTCGTCGAGGCGCCGACGTTCATGGGCGCGCTCAGCGTGTTCCGCAACTACGGCGTCGAGATCGTCCCCGCGCCGACCGACGACGACGGGTTGGACGTCGACGCGCTGGCGGATCTGCTCGCCACGCGGCGCGAGGCCGGCGAGGCGGCGCCCAAACTGCTGTACACGATTCCGAACTTCCAGAACCCCACCGGAACGACGATGCCCGAGGGCCGCCGGCGGCGACTGCTCGACCTGGCCGCGGAGTACGAGATGGGGGTCCTGGAAGACGACGCCTACGGCGCCCTTCGCTACGACGGCGAGCCCGACCCGCCGCTGCGCGCGCTCGACGACGACGGTCGCGTGATCCGGGTCGGCACCTTCTCGAAGACCGTCGCACCGGGGGTGCGGCTCGGCTGGGTCGTCGCCGACCCCGGAGTCGTCGAGGCCGTCGACACCGTCGCCGCCGGCGGCACCAACACGTTCACGCGCAGCGTCGTCGGGCGGTACTGCGACGCGGGTGGTCTCGACGAAGCGCTGCCGGAGCTGCGGGCGGCCTACCGCGAGCGGCGCGACCGCATCCTGGCGGCGCTGGCGGAGCACATGCCCGCCGACGCGACCTGGACCGAGCCCGACGGCGGCTTCTTCGTGTGGGTCGAGGCGCCCGGCGTCGACACCACCGCCATGCTCGACGACGCGATCGACGCCGGCGTCACGTACCTCCCGGGCTCGATGTTCTACCCCGACGAGGGTGGCGACAACCATCTCCGGCTCTCGTTCAGTTACGAGGAGCCCGCGGCGATAGAACGGGGGGTGGCACGGCTCGCGGAGACGGTCGCGGCGCGGAACTGACGCTCGGCCGGGCCTCCCCGGACGGCGTCTCCGTGTCGGAGCGGTCGTCGGGGGCCGTGGGGTGCGAACGCGGCCTAGATGCGTAGGGCGTGGGTTTACCTCGCCGAGTCTGGATGGAAGAGACATGACTGACGATTCGCCGGAGGGCGGGGGCGACGGGGAGACGACGCAGTCGGGTGGCGCCGCTGGGAGGGGCGGCACCGTCGGCAATCCGTCGGAGACAATCGACCGAGAGCGTCCGCGGCCGGCACAGACCGACGCGAGTTCCGGGGCGACCCCCGGTGACGGTCCCGCGCCGGCGCCGGGCGGTGACGGCGGCGAGGACGGGGGAATCGAGGTCGACCGACGGGCCGTCCTCGGCGGAGCCGGTCTCCTGGGACTGCTCGGGGCGGGGTATCTCCTCGCGACTGGGGACGACTCTCCGGACGACGAAACGGCTCCCCAGGGAGCCGACGGGGACGGGCCGCTCGCTGGAGAGCACCTCCCGTTCGACGTCTGGGCGGACGTGCAGGACGCTCTCCGGACGAGTCCCGATCACCTGCCGGCACGGGCCGAGAGCCTCGCCGACGAGGGCGACCCGGAGGCCATCTTCGAGTTCGTCCGGGACGACATCGTGACGCTGCCGGCCGGCGAGAGCGGCGTCGGGACGCCGGCGGCAACCGTCCGGTGGGGAACCAGAGGGACGCTCCGCTGTGGTGCGGGGACGCCCCGCGAGAAGGCGGCCCTCCTCGTGGAACTGTACGAGCGGGCCGGCTACGACGCGCAACTGGTCGGAGGACCGGTGGACCCGTCCGCCGAAGCGGTTCGCGAGGAGTTCCTCTCGCCGGTCGACAGACCGTTCGCTCCCGACGTCGAGGAGGCGACAACCGAGGAGTGGTTCGACCGGCTGGGGGTCGACCCAGCGGAACGGTCGACCGAGCGGGTCGACCCGGACGGCGAGCGGAGTGACGCGGTGGCGACGAGGCTCCACGATTCGGTGCCCTATCCCGCGGCCGACGCACTCTCGTTCGACTGGAACTGGGCCGGGCCCACGCCGATGGCCGAGCTCACCGTCGACGGCGAGACCCGGTACGCGAACCCGTTCTTCGAGGTCCCGTTCGGCGACCCGGGGACGGACCCGGGGTCGGTCGAGCGGATCGAACGGTCTCCCGACCCGCTCGACGTCGAGGTGACGCTGTCGGCGGCCACGGCCGACGCGCCGGGAGAGCAGTTCGAACTGGTCTCCGGCCAGTGGGACGCCGACGAGCTCGTCGGGCGGCAGTTGCTGGTCCGGACGGTTCCGACGCCAGACCCCATCGACAACCCCGTCATGCGCTTCGGGGACCTCAAGACGTACGTGCCGAGTTTGGCTGTCCAGGCACTGGACGCCGACCCGGAGACCGCGGCACAGCTGTCGGAGTTCGGTGACGCGGTCACCCTCGACGGCGACCGCCTCAGCCCCGGCGAGGCGGACGGTGAAGTCCTGCGAAACGGCGAGCCGTTCGTCCGCGACGACGAAGGCGACGCCGACCCGTCGAGCGTCGAGAGCCTGGCGATCGAGCCGAAGCCCAACGAGTACCCGACGATGAAACTCGGCATCGAGGCCAAAGACGGCGCCGGCAACCACGTCGGTGGCCTCCCCGGCGACGCGTTCGCCGTGACCGACGACGGCGAGCCCGTCGCCCCCAGAGTGCGCACCAACACGCCGGCACGGAAGATCGTCTTCCTGTACGACACCTCGGGGAGCATGCCGGAACAGTACAGCGGCGACGACATGCAGGCGTTCATCGACACGGTCACCGACGACGTCAGCGCGATCAACGCGCGGGTCGACATCGAACGAACGGAGACGAACTCGAACAACTGGACGGCCCTCGAGAAAGCGATGGGCAAGAACCCCGACTTCGTCGTCTACGCGACGGACAACGACGTCGACGACCAGCCGACCGACGACCGCGTCGACGCCATCGAGAACGGCGCGCCGACGCTCGTGTTGAGCGTCAACGACGACGCCGACGACGAGGTCCAGAGCGAGCAACTCCGGCAGATGGCGGACCTGTCCGGCGGCGAGGCCGTCCCGGCGGCCGACCGCGAGCGCACCCGCGAGGCCATCCGGGACTACGTCACCCGGAGCCTGCCGACGGTCCAGGCCGAGTACTACGTCCCCGAACTCGGTCGGGGCGAGCGCGAAGTCGAGGTCCGAATCCCGGACGCCGAAGTCGCCGACACCGCGACGTACCGTGTCCCCGCAGAGGAGGAGACCATCACGAACCGTGACGAGCGGCTGTGTGGGCTGTACCTGACCGTCGCCGTCGGCGGCGACTCGATCACCCGGACGATCGCCGGCTGGCACCCAACCGTCGACGAGGGTGACCCGGTCACGGACGAGCAGGTCCGGGCCGTCGAGAGTGCGCTGCTCGGGGGTACCACGCTCTCGTTCGAGGGCGAGGGGATCACGCCCGCGGTCGCGTTCGACGACCTCCTGACGGCCAGACGGGACCGCGCCGACCTCGACAGGGCGATCGTCGACGGCGACCAGGAAGACGTCGACCGGGAACGCCGGGATGGGTTCGCGTTCATGCCATACGAGTTGCTCCTCGCCCAGACGATGCTCCGGTCGCCGGTCGACGAGGACGGACTCACCTACCACGACGGCCTCCGGGTCGCGCTGTACCGCGAGACGCCGCTGCTCGGGACCGACCGCCTCCGGAGGGAGATCGACGTGTTGCCGTTCCGCAGCGCCCGGACCGCGGCCGAAGACCCCGCCGCGGGCTACCGCCGTACGATGGAGCAGACCGCCCGTGTCGACGTCGTCGAGGCGGCGGCGTTCGGGTCGGCGCCGGAGACCCTGCTGGCCGACCGCGACCTCGTCCCGTGGGGTGACCTCGACGACGAACGACAGGCGGCGTTCCTGCCGGCTCTCCAGCGGTCGGGTCTCGACTGGAACGACGCCCACTGGCGGTTCCCGGCCGAGGGCCCCGCCGACGCCCTGTGGACCGTCGACGCGACGACCGGCGAGGTCCACGGCGTCTTGGCCGACGGGACCGGCGGTGGCGAGAGCGAGGAGCGGCTCCGCGAACAGCTAGAGCGCATCGACCGGGTCGTCGCGGGGATGAACCTGTACATCGCCGCCGCCGGGTACTCCGGCGCCGTCTCGGCGACCGGCGCCGTCTCGCTGTCCGTCGTCGCGGCGTACGGACAGCAACTCGCACGACTGTACGCCGCCGCCTCGATGGCGCTGGTCCTCATGGACGCCAGCGATCTGGAGCAACAGGCCCGAGAGACGGTCGCACGGCTCGCCTGCAGCGTCGCGAAGAATATCACGCTGGGCGTGTTCAACGACGTCGCGATCACCGTCGCCGAGAACGTCCTCGGCGTGATGGGCGGGAGTTCGCCGCTGTCTTGCGGTGGTGCCAGCCTGCGTGTGGCGCCGAGACGTCTCCCCGCCAGCCGCGACCCCTGACCCGTCGTCGGAGTCGGTCGGATCGCTGCCCGTCAGTCCCAATCGCCGGGCATTTTCGCGTGCATGACGCCCCACGAGACGGTCTTCGAACGGCAGCGTAGGACACGTCTCCCCCGGTTTGGGGGACCGAAGCTGTCGTTGCCCGTCGTGGCCGTACTATCCCGGCGTCTCTCCGTGCTTCCTGACAAAATCACGCCACCCCGCATAGTCCGTATTCTCCCAGATGTGTTTGGCCGTGCTACTCCCACTCACATGACGTGCCACCGATGACGCCGACCGATGACTGTACTCACACCCGTCGATTGGACAGTCGGTTCTCCTTCGTGGCTCTCCCATGTTGGCCAGCATCGTCTCGACAGTTGGGTCTGTCCCGTGGTCGTGCTCGTCGTCTTGATGATTGTCCGCCGAGCGCTCGACACGCGACGACGGTGATTGCACGTCTGTCTGTCCCAGCACCCACTCGTCTCTGTCAATCTCGAACTCCGAAGAGACGCCGAACACGGTCGCAAACGGGTCAGCAGTTGGTGGCAGTCGGTCAAGATCGAACGCGCCGTGGGATTCCTGAACCCGTCGGAACAGCGTCTCGAAGTGGTCGCGGCGTAGAGATTTCGTCTCGTCGTCGTCACAGTACCGAATCAGGATACGAGCTGCCGAGACATCGGTGACGCGAATCCTCGCGCGCGAGAGTGGGGTAACGAGGATCGCGTCGGGAGAGAGTTCTTCGACGTGTTCAAGGAGGGTGTGCTACGTCGCGTCGAATGTCATACGAGTGAGTACGAACGTGTGAAATAAAACGGGCAGGGAGAGGACATCGCTCCCAGAATGTCTCGGCTCCGGTGTACAACCGGGAGCGAATTCTCTGCCTACGTCCAGGGGTGTGCGGGCTTACTCCGAGATGAACTTGTTGTCTCGCCAGTCGACGCCGCCGTCGCCGCTCGCGGCGTCGCTGGGGCCCTCGACGACCTCGACGTCGGCGGCCCGGTCCTCGCCGTCGACGATGCGGACCGCCTCCAGCGTGTCGCCGACGCTGGCGATGGCCGTCAGCGTGCCCTTCTCTGCCAGTCGCGCGATGTCACAGAGGACGAGGAACATCTCGTACTGGAGCGTCGAGTTCTGGAGGACCGTCTCGCGGTCGCCCTTGAACGCCGCGAACTCGACCATCTCCGAGGGGGGCATCTCCTCTTCCTCGTCGATGCCCCACTGCGGGCCGCCACCGCCGCGACCGCCCGGACGCTGGTCCGGCGGTTCCTCCTCGTACACCCTGTTCTCCGTGACACTCGCCTTCAGCTGGGCGGTCGGCGTGTACTTGCTGATGTCGTCGCTCGATGCCTCGGCCTGCAGAATGAGCGTGTTGTTCCGCCGCGTGATGTTGACCGCGTCGACACCTTCCGGGAGGTCGGGGTCCCCGTCGAAGTGGTCACGGACGTCTTCGAGCGGGAGTTCGAGCGTCGAGTGCAGTCGGTATACGCAGCCGGACGTTTCTGATGACATGGTGGATGGGGTGGGGGTGGTACCGCGAAAGCTACAGTCTCGGTGTAGCTAGGGGGACTGCGCTTATAGTGTCTGTCGTTTCTTTCGCGAAATCTTGCGTGCGAAACGTGCGAGCGGTGGGGCGGGCCCGCTCACTCGGCAGCCAGTTCGGCCGCGAGTTCGCCGCGCTCGTCCAGCTCCGCCAGCACGTCGCTGCCGCCGACGAACTCCCCGTCGACGAACGTCTGCGGGATGGTCTCCCAGCCGCTGTGGGCCTCCAGGGCCGTCCGGTACTCCTCCAGCGACTCCAGAACGTCGACCGTCTCGACGTCCTCGCGGTGCTGGCGGATCAGGCCGAGCGCGCGCTCGGAGTAGCCACACTGGGGCATCATCTCGGTGCCCTTCATGAACAGCACGACCTCGTTGTCCTCGATTACCTCGTCGACCTGGTCAGTCACCTCGTCCTGCGGAAGGCTCTGCTCGGGATCGAACGTCATGCTCACTGGTACGGGCGTCGCCGGGATATGGCTTGCGTCGGCGTCGCGGCGCCGTCAGCGGCCACGACGCCGTGTCCCGAAGACGCCGAGGGCCAGCGCCGCCGCGACGACGGCCGCGGGCGCTCCGAACCCGGGGATCGAACCGCCGGTTCCGTCGTCGGATTCCGTGGTCGGCGTGGCGGTCGTCGCGTCGCCGGGCGTCCCCGTGGCGGTCGTCGGGGCCTCGCCCGACAACACCGCTCGCAGTCGCTCAGCCTGGCTCTCGTTCTCGGAGTTGAGGACGAACGTGGGGTTCTCCGCGAACTCGCCGCTCTCGATGGTCCGGCCCAGTTCGGGCTCGATCCCCACACTGTAGATCACCTCGCCGTCGACGACTGTCAGCAGACACTCCCCCGGGTCCTCGGGTCGCCCGCCGTACCGGCAGGCACCACCGTCGCCGAACCCGGCGGCGAGCGCCGTCTCGGTGAAGTTCTCGGCGCCGCCGTCGGTGAGCGTGACCTCGAGGAAGTACCCACCGGTCCCGGTTCGTGACGGCTCGACCGTGCCGACCGACGCGACGTCGTCGGGCGCGATTGCCACCTCGCGAACCAGTTCGCCGTCGTCCTCGTACAGCGCGACCAGTCCGTACGCGACCGTCTGGGCAGGTGCCGACGTCGGGGTGTGGGTGGCCGTCGTCGTCTCGGCAGCGAGAGGCGCCGGCGCGGCGTCGGCGTCGGCGTCCGGCGGCGCGGTCGGGCCGGCTGCCACCGCACCCGACGACACGGCGGCGACCACCAGACCGGTGGCACACAGGGCGAGCAGGAGGGCACAGCGCGAACGCATGCCTGGAACTGTCCGTTAGGATTCAATGAACTTTTTGACCGAATGTGTTTCCGCGGAACGAATCCGCCGTCGGTCACTCCCCGCCGCGCACGGAGATGACCTGTACCAGCGAGTCGACGGCGACGCCGTCGACGGCCTCGATGCCCCGTTTGTCGGCCAGAACGACGCAGCCGACCGGGTCGCCACCCTCCTCGCGGATGGCCTCGACGGTCTCTGTCATCGTGGTCCCCGAAGTGATGGTGTCGTCGACGACGACGCACTGCCGACCGCGAATGCCGGCGAAGTTCCGCGAGAAGGTGCCGGTGTCCTCCGAGAGGTCCCCCTCTTCCCACTGATGCTTGCGCGGGGCGTACGTCGAGAGGTCGGCGTCGAGTTCGCGGGCGACGACCGTCGCCAGCGGCACGCCAGCCTTCTCGATCCCGACGACGAGATCGATCTCGGGCCTGTCGAGGAGGTCCGCCATCGCGCTGCCGATCGCGGCGAGGCGACCGCTGTCTCGCCCGATGGCGCTCCAGTCGACGTGGACGTCGATCCCGTCGTCCGCGCCGCTCGTCGCGTCGGTGGCGTCGTCGCGGGGGCCGGGACCAGCACCGGCGCGCTCGACCAGCCAGCTCGCCGTCTCTCGGGAGACGTTCAGTTCGTCGGCTATCTCGCCGTTGGACAGCCCCCGTTCGGCCAGTTCGCCCGCGCTCTCGGTGAGGTCGTCGACATCTTTCATGCCGCAGCGTTCTCGTGGCCCGGCCTTATCGTTTGTTCTCGGCGGCACGGCGCCCCGCCACCGGCGGGACCCTCGCCAGCGCCGGGGCGAACGACCGACGATGGCCGTCTCTGACCGGTCTCCTCGTCGCGACGGGAAACGCACAAGTCTCCGCCGGGTCTCTGGGGAGACGTGACCCCCCTCGCGCGCCGCCTGGTCGCGTCGGTCGGCGGAATCCTCCTGCTGGCCGTGGTGGTACTCGCCGCGTCGCTGTCGCTGGGGCCCGCCGCACGCGCCGGCCTGATCCTGCTGGCGGTGGGGCTGCTCATCGTCGGCGCCATCTCGGCGGTGCTGCTGCGGTGGTTCCGCAAGGAGCTGGCCGGCACCAACACCGATCGGAGCTACGACCTCGACGTCGAGCGCCAGGCCAAACTCGAGGCGGCCAGGGACGACGACGACGGCACGCCCCCCGCGACGAGAGACGGCGACGGGCCAGCCCCGACAGCGAGAGACGGCGACGACGGGTCGCAGTCGAGCGACGGCGGTGGCTGACTACAGCAGCTCGGAGTGCGGTGGCGGCAACAGCACGTCGGTGTCGGGGTGTTCGCCGCGCCACTCGCCCCACGTCGACAGCGTCGACGGGCGGACGCTCAGGTCCGTCCCCTCGTAGTCGCCACAGATCGACGTGGCGAGCAGCTGGCTCCAGTAGCTCTCCGTCGCGAGGTCGTAGAGCACGAGGTTCCCCGCCGTCCTGATCGACGCCTCGGGCCCCGGCGTCCCGCGCCGGCCAGCGACGAACACGTCGCCGTCCTGTTCGCTGGCGCGGGCGTAGATCTCCGGGGGCGTCCACAGCTGGCCGGAGGCGTCGAACGTCAGTGTCTCGTCGTCGACGACACGAGAGGCGACCATCCCGCTGTTGCACAGCGGACAGTAGGTCACCAGCACCGGGCCGCCGAACTCGTCGTTGACCACCTCGTGGCTCCAGAAGGCGTCGATGGGGTAGGCTCGCGCGCGGTCCCCGTCGATGAGGCCGACGACCGTCCGGTCGGACCCGAGCGAGCTCGACCCGTGCACGGAGTCGTTGTCGTCGGCCACCACCGCCCAGTCGTCGGCGAACGCCGGATCGACGATTCCCCGGATGCCGGATTTGATCTCGGCGGAACAGATCGTCGGCGGGCGACCGCGCTCGGCGATCGGGCGGGCGCTGATCTCGTCGGTCGCCCCCGCGGCGCGGTCGGTGGCCCCCTCGCCGTTCGAGGTGTCACCGGAACAGCCGGCGAGCGCACCGACACCGCCGGCGACGGCGCATAACAGGCCGCGACGCGTCCACCGCCGACAGTCCCGTTTCATCGCTCTCCGTACACCGTCGTCTCCGCGTTGAAGTCCAGCCACGCGAACCAGAACATCGGCGATCGGGTGTTCGCTCGCGCGAGCGTCGTCCCCTCCTGCGGGCCGTCGACCGCGGCGCCGTCGAGGCGGCGCCACCGCGAGTCGACCGCCGACAGCGTCTCCGCGTCGGCCGCCGCGAACGCGACCGTCTCGCCGTCGACGCGCCGCACGTACGACACCAGCGAGTCCGCCGCGGTCGTCGTCACGACGACGGGCAGGTCCCCGACGGTGTCGTTGATCACGCCGGCCGACAGCACCCGTTCGAGGGGGTACGCCCGCGCGGCGTCGTCGGTCTCGATCCCCAGAACCTCCGCTTTCGGGTGGAGCCGGTCGTCCTCGAACTCGTTGTACCCGATGCCGATGCGGGTCGACTCGTCGTAGTTGGGGTACGCCTCGCCGTCGTAGGGCGCCGGCGGCGCGCCGGTGATCGTCTCCGAGGCCGGCGGCGGAACCAGCACCTCGGTGTCGGGGTGTTCGCCGCGCCACTCCGCCCACGTCGTCGTCGTCGACGGGACGAGCGTCAACTGCTCGCCGGTGCGCTCGCCGCGAATCGCCGTCGCGAGAATCTGGCTCCAGTAACTCTCGGTCGCCGCGTCGTACATCACCAGGTCCGAGTTCCACAGCAGCCCCGAGACGCCGAACGTCGTCACCTCGCCGGCCACGCGGCGCTCGGCGGTCATCGCGCTGCCACACAGCGGGCAGTAGGTCACCAGCAGCGGGCCGCCGAACTCGTCGTTGACGATCTCGTGCCAGTCCAGCACCGCGAGCGGGTACGCCCGCGCCTGGCCGTCGCGGACGACGCCGATCACGTCGCGGTCGTCGGGCAGCGGGGCGTCGACGTCCGACCAGTCCGCGGCGAAGGCGGGGTCGGTGATCGCCGGGATGCCGTCCTTGCTGGCACCACGATTCAACTCCGTGCGGTCTACGGGGAGCTCGACGTCGTCGCGCTGGACGACCTGCTCCTCCCGGGAGGCCGGCCCCCCCGAAGTGTCGGTTGTGCTCCCGGCGGGAGCGGGACGCGACGTGGCGGCGCCGCCGTCGTCCCCGTCGCGGCCCCCGCCGGCGCACCCGGCCAGCCCTGCGACGCCCGCGCTCGCCAGGGCCGCGAGGTACGCCCGACGACTCGATCCGCGACGCGGTGTCTCCATGGACCGATCTGCGGGAGATACCGGCATAACTGTCCGGGGGTCGTGCGAGGGCGTCTCACGACCGGAACAGGGCTTTGATGGCCTCGGGGACAAAGCTCCGGTATGGACCGCTCTCGTCGCTCCGTGCTGCGCGCGTCCGGCGTCGCCCTCGCCGGCGGTCTCGCCGGCTGTCTCGGCGACGTTCGCTCCCAACTCGCCGGCGGTGGCGGGACCGACGACGAGGAGCTCACCCTGGAGTCGCTGGCGGTCGGCGGGTCGCCCGGCGGCGAACTCGCCGTCAACCCCTCGGGGGAGGCGACGCTGGTGGACTTCTTCGCGACGTGGTGCCAGCCCTGCAAGCCCCAGATGGAGGGTCTGGGAACCGTCCGAGAGCAGTACCCCGACCTGGCGATGCGCTCGATCACGAACGAGACCGACCGGGACGCTGTCCGAGACTTCTGGCGCGAGTACGACGGCACCTGGCCGGTCCTGATCGACCCCAAGGCGGAGGCCCAGCAGGCGTACCGGCCCCCCGGGATGCCCACCCTGTTCGTGTACGACGCCGACGGCGAAGAGGTGTGGCGCCACACAGGGCTCGCCCGGACCGAACGCATCGCCGAGGCCGTCGCGACTGCCCAGTCGTGACGGGGCTCTCGCAGCTGTCGTTCGCGTTCGGCGGCGGGCTGTTCACCTTCCTCGCCCCCTGCGCGTATCCGCTGTTGCCGGGCTACGTCGCGTACTTCCTCGGCGACGACGCCGACACCGGCGCCGAGGCCCCGCTGTCGAGGCGGCTGTGGCGGGCGGGCGTCGTCGCGACCGCGACCAGCGCGGGGTTCTTCCTGGTGTACGCCGCGTTGGCGGGGGTCGCGACTGCCGCCGGCGCCGGCGCACTCGCCGGACTCGCGCAACTCGAACTGGCCGTCGGCGCCCTGCTGATCGTCCTCGGCGTCGCGATGGCCGCCGGCCGGTTCCAGCCGTCGACCCACGTTCCGTTGCCCGAACGCCGGCGCTCCGTCGGCGGCTTCTTCGCGTTCGGGGTGGTGTACGCCGCGGCGGCCGCGGGCTGTACCGCGCCGGTGTTCGTCGGCGTCGCGACGGTGGCGCTGGGCAGCGGGCCTACCGGCGCCGTCCTCACCTTCGGCGCGTTCGCCGCCGGGATGAGCCTGCTGATGCTCGCGGTGACGCTGCTGGCCGCCCTCGGGCGCGGGGCGGTCCTCCGTCGGCTCTCGGGCGCCAGCGGCCGCCTCACCCGGGTCGCCGGCGTCGTCCTGGCGCTCGCCGGCGTCGTCCAGCTGTACTACTACCTCGTCGTCTTCGACGGCGCCGCGACGCTTGGGCTGTGAGCGGCGCGACTCCGGCGGTCGCTGCGGCGGCCACGCTCAGCAGAGCGGCTTCGGCTCGATGCCCAGCTCGTCCAGCGAACCCGCGTAGTCGTCGTAGGCGACCTGGATCACGTACTCGGCGGGGCCGCGGGCCCGCTCCCAGTCGTCGTCGTGCTCGCAGCGCTCGGAGAGGAGTTCCAGCCCCGTCGCCAGGCTCTCCTCGGTCTCGGCGCGCAGCTCGCGGAACAGGTCCGCGCCGGTGGTGTCGGCCTCGTTGACGAAGTACCCGATCACCTGGCGGTGGGTCCGGACGCTCACCAGGCCGCGCCCGACGAGGCCGGCGGCGACCCGCGGGACCGTCTCGTCGAGGCCGCGCAGGAACTCGTGCAGCGGGCCGCCGTCGACGGGCTCGAAGTCGTCGGGCAGGTTCGCCGCGACGCGGTCGTAGTGCTCGCGCTCCTGGTCGGCGACCGCATCGAACGCCTCGGCGACGTCGGCGTCGCTCTCGTCGTCGGCCCACGCCGCGAACGTCTCGCGGGCCGCGTGCTCGCTGTGGGCCGCCGCGGCGTACACCGACTCGTCGCTGAGGTCGGCGCCGGTCAGCGCCAGCAGCAGCTTCGACGAGCCCAGCCGCTCCAGTTCCGTCCGCTTCTCCGACTCGACGGCCTCTCGGAAGGTGTCGGCGTCCATGCGCCGGGGTTCGCGGCGGCGGCCCCTGAACCTTTCCCGCCGTGGGGATCGTCCGCACACCGACCGAACACTTGAGGGCCCCGCCGGACCTACGTCCGGCCATGCTCGAACGCACCGACGGCGCCACCCCCGCCGTCACCCCCGAGGCACTCGCCGAGCGAATCGCCGCCGGCGACGACCTGACCGTCCTCGACGTCCGGGACCGCGACGAGTTCGAGGCCTGGCACGTCGACGGGCCGGGTGTCACCGCCGTCCAGATTCCCCACGTGAAGTTCGTCGGCGCCGACGCCACCGGCGGTGTCCCGAAGCTGGTGGCGGACCTCGCGGAGCCCATCGTCGTCGTCTGCGGCGAGGGCGACGCCAGCGCGTTCGTCGCGGACCTGCTCGACGGCCACGGGTTCGACGCCGCGAACCTCGCCGGCGGGATGGACGCCTGGGCGCGGGTGTACACCGAGGCACCGGTCGCCGGCGACACCGCGACGGTCGTCCAGTACCGCCGGCCGGCCAGCGGCTGTCTGACCTACCTCGTGAGCGACGGCGAGCGCGCGGCGGTCGTCGACCCGCTCCGGGCCTTTGCCGACCGCTACGTCGCCGACTGCGAGGCCCGCGGCTGGGAGCTGGTCGCCGCCGTCGACACCCACGTCCACGCCGATCACGTCTCGGGCGTCCGCGCCGTCGCCGACCGCACCGGCGCCGACGTCGTCGTCCCCGCCGCAGCCACGGAGCGCGGCTTGGACTACGACCGCGACGTCCGGACCGTCGATCACGGCGACGCTGTCGCCGTCGGCGATCTGGAACTGAGCGCCGTGCGCCTGCCGGGCCACACCACGGAGTCGACGGGCTACCGCGTCGAGAGGCTGTTGCTGTCCGGCGACTCGCTGTTCCTCGACGGCGTCGCCCGCCCGGACCTGGAGGGAGCCGCCGAGAGCGAGGGTGCGGACGCGAGGGCCGACGCCGACGAGCGCACCCGCGACCTCGCGGCGACGCTGTACCACACCCTCCAGGAGCGCGTGCTCGACCTGCCCGACGAGACCCGAATCTGCCCGGGCCACTACGCGCCGACCACGCCCGTCAGGGCCGACGACACCTACACCGCGACGGTCGGCGAACTCCGCGCGCGGGTGCCGACGCTGTCGCTCTCGCAGGGCGAGTTCGTCGACCGAATCGCCGGGGCGACGGGATCGCGCCCGGCGAACTTCCGGCGCATCGTCGCGACGAACCTCGGCCGCGAGGACGCCGACGACGAGACCGCGTTCGAACTGGAACTGGGGCCGAACAACTGCGCCACGACCGGCGACTGAGTACCGAGAGAGAATCCGAACTGCATCAGGAGACAGCGATGACCGACGATTCCACGACGGACGAACGAAGAGACGAATCGACTGCCGCGACAGACGAGGACCCGACCGACGACACCACGTCCGACGAGGAGGGAGACGGCGACCACCTCGAGGGCGTCGCGAAGGCCATGGAGCGCGTCGACGAGCCGGTGACCGTCGACCGCCTCGTGGCGGACCTCCGTGACCTCGGCGTCGAGGCCGGCGACACCCTGCTCGTGCACACGTCGATGAGTGCGATCGGCTACGTCGCCGGCGCCAGCCAGGCCGTCGTCGAGGCGCTGATGACGGCCGTCACCGACGAGGGGACGCTGGTGATGCCGACCCACTCCCACCACATCATGGACCCCGCGACGTTCACCGAGCAGCCGGTACCCGACGGCTGGGAGGCGCCGATCCGAGAGTCGAGCACCCCCTACCGACCGGCGGTCACGCCGACGACCGGGATGGGCCAGGTCGCCGAGACGTTCCGGGACTACCCCGACACCCGCCGGAGCCGCCACCCGACGACATCGTTCGCGGCGTGGGGCGCCGATGCCGACCGCGTCGTCGCCGACCACCCCTACGACCCGCCGATGGGCGAGGGCTCGCCCCTGGCGGCGACCTACGACTTGGACGGGCGACTCCTGCGGATCGGCACCGACGCCAACACCTCGCTGCACCTCGCGGAGCGACGGGCACCCGGCGAGACGCCGACACAGGCGAACGGGGCGCCGATCCTGACCGACGACGGCGACCGCGAGTGGATCACCTACGAGGAGGTCGACGGGCCAGAGGACTTCCGCGAGGCGGAGGCGGCCTTCGAAGAGGCGGGGGGAACGGTCCACCGCGGGACCGTCGGCGCCGCGGAAACGACGCTGGTCTCACAGCCAGCACTGGTCGACTTCGCCGCCGAGTGGTTCGGCGAGCACCGTTGAGCCGCGCAGACGAGATCAGTCGTCGTCGGCGGCGGGGGCGGCCTCGCCCCTCGCCTCGGCGTCGCCCTCGATGCTGGGCGGGTACTTCCCGCGGTCGAGTTTCAGGTCCGACTGCGGGCGCGCCATGCAGGTCAGCGCGAACCGCTCACCCTCCTCGTCGGTCAGACCGCGTGCTGCGGGCTGGGTCACCTCCCCCTCGACGATCTCGGCGGAACAGGCCAGACACATCCCCACCCGGCAGGAGTACTCCTGCGCGATACCCTCCTCGATGCAGCGGCTGAGGATGGTCTCCTTGTCGGACACCGTGATCTCCTCGCCGGTGCCCACGAACTCGACGGTGTAGTCGGTCATGGACTGCGGTACTCCCGGCGCCGTCAAAACTCTTTATTCACGTTCCGACGCCCGGAGAACCACAGGATTCGGGGTCTGGTAATAAAGAGTTTTCTCGCTGGGGAGACCAGACCGGAGCATGTCCACCGACAACGCCGACACCGCCGCGGGCGCGACCGGGCCCGGGGAGACGGTGTCGACGGACGTCGTCGTCGCCGGCGCCGGCACCGCAGGTTGCTACACCGCGGCGACCGTCGCCGAGGCGGGGTACGACGCCGTCGTCGTCGAGCGCAAGTCCGAGGAGGAGGCCGGCCACATCGCGTGTGGCGACGCGCTGAAGGGGGCCGACGCCTTCCCCGATGTCATCCCCAAGTCGCGTCTGGAACCGGCGTTCACCAACACCGGCGTCGACCACGGCCGCTTCGAGATTCCCCAGGAGGACACCGTCCTGGAGATTCCCGTCCCCGGCGAACTCGCGGTCATCGACCGCTGGGAGTACGGCCGCCGGCTCATCGACGGCGCCGAGGCCGCCGGCGCCGAGTTCCACTACGGCACCGTCGTCCAAGATGTCCGCCAGGACGACGACGGACGCGCGACGGGCCTGCGCGCGACGCGGCAGGGGACGCCCGTCACCTACGACGCCGAGGTCGTCGTCGACGGCGCCGGCGCGCTGTCGATCCTCCAGGACAAGGCGGACCTCTCCACGGCCACCTTCGACACGAACGTCGACTACTCGCAGTTCTGCTCGGCGTACCGCGAGATCGTCGAGGTCGACGAGCCCGTCGAGTGGGACGACGCCCTGGTGTTCAAGCCCACCGAACGGGCGGCGGGCTACCTCTGGTACTTCCCGCGGACCGACACCGAGATCAACGCCGGGCTGGGTTTCCAGATGACAGAGGAGCCGATGCAACTCGTCGACGACCTCAAGCGCGATCTGCGCAGCCGCGAGGAGTTCGAGGGCGCGGACGTCGACGACAAACTCGGCGCCGCCCTGCCGACCCGCCGGCCCTACGACTCGGCGGTCGCCCCCGGCTTCGTCGCGGTCGGGGACGCCGCCGGCCACGTCAACCCCACCACCGGCGGCGGCATCGCCGGCGCGGCCTACGCCGGCAAGTACGCCGGCGACGCCATCGTCAAGGCCGTGGCCAACGGCGGGCCCACCGAGGACGCGCTGTGGGAGTACAACGAGAAGGTGATGGACCACTTCGGCGCCCGCTACGCCTCCCTGGACGTGTACAACATCCTCTCGACGGCCATCGACGTCGACGACCTGATGGGGCTGCTGGCGGCGCTGCCCGGCGAGAAGCTCGCCGAGGCGCTGTACGAGGGCACCACCTCGGTCTCGCTGTCGCTGAAGGTCAAGACCGCGATGGCCAGTTTCGGCCACTGGGGCACCATCTGGAACCTCTACCAGACCAAGAACGTCGCCGACAACGTGCTCGCCCACTACGAGAACTACCCCGACTCCCCGGAGGCGTTCGCCGGCTGGCAGGCCGAACGCGACGACCTGATGGACGACGTCTACGAGACGACCGGCGCCGACCCGAAGTACTGACGCCCGCTGAATCCCGATCGCTCTTCTCTCTCTCTGCCCGATTCCAAGCCCACAGCGACGGAGACCCGGAAAGTCCCCCGATGGCAGTTGGTCAACCGGCGGGGTGGGAATGGAAGCCCCCTCGGTCTCGGAGGCGGTCATGTCGGTGCTGTCGGACTTGGAGTCTTATCTGAACAGTACTGGCCAGAGAGCCCCGATATTCAATACCCACCGTCGCACAAATCCGTGCATGGCGAAACGCTGTGCGCACTGTGGCGAGTTGAACCCGCGTCGCTCGCTGAACCCGCCCGGCGAGTGGGTGGACTACCTCCGTTCGAACCGCGACGTCAGCGCGGTCGGTCAACTGGTGATCCCGCTGTGTCGGGAGTGTTACGCCGACGGCAAGGACCTGCCCGACGACGGCGACGACCCGCTGGTCGCGGAGTACCTGACCGAACTGGACACCGACCTGCTGGTCGACGAGGGCTGAGCGGCGAGACCGCTCAGGGCGCCCGTTCGGCGAGGTCCAGCACCGCCGCCGTCAACACGTCGACGCCGATCCCGATGCTGCGCTCGTCGACGTCGAAGGTGGCGGTGTGGTGGCCGCCGGGGTGGTTCGTCCCGACGCCGACGTACGCCGCCAGCCCGCCGTTCTCTTGCACTTCGCGCATCAGGTACGTGGCGTCCTCGCTGCCGCCGAGCTCGTCTCGCCGGAGCAGGCTGTCGACACCGTCGGCGCCGTCGGCGGCGCCGTACACCGCGTCGACGACGGCGTCGTCGCTCGTGGCGCTGGGCGCCTCGCCGCCGGTGGTCAGTTCGACCTCGCAGTCGTGCATCTCGGCCGCCGAGCGGTACACCCGCCGGGCCTTCTCGCTCATGTAGTCCTTCAGGGCGGTGGTCTCACCACGGACCTCGCTCTCGACGACGGCGTCGGCGGCGATGACGTTCGAGGCGGTGCCGCCCTCGACGCGCCCGGCGTTGATCCGCGTGGCCCCCTCGGAGTGTCGTGGGATGGCGTAGAGGTTCTGGACCGCCGTCGCCATCGCCTGGACCGCGTTGCGGCCCTGCTCGGGGTGGCCCCCGGCGTGGGACGGCTCGCCGGTGAACGCGGCGTCGATGTGCTCGACCGCCAGGAACCCGTCGACGCCAGCAATCACCTCGCCGGTGGGGTGGTCGAGGCCGAGGTGAACCGCGAGCAGGTAGTCGACGTCGTCGAGGTGACCCGACTTCGCCATCGCCTCGCCGCCACCGACCAGCTCCTCGGCGGGTTGGAACAGCACCTTGAACGTCCCCGCGAAGTCGCTCTCGGCGACCGCCGCCAACACGCCCAGCCCGATCGCCGCGTGGCCGTCGTGGCCGCAGGCGTGCATCCCGCCCGTCTCGGAGCGAAAGCCCTCGCGGGCCGGGAGGTGCTCGTCGTCGGTCGACTCCTCGATGGGCAGACCGTCGATGTCGACCCGCAGCGCGACCGTCGGGCCGTCGCCGCGGTGCAGTTCGGCGACGGCGCCTGTGTACCCACCCTCCAGCGTCGAGAGGACGGCCTCGTCGGCGCCGGCCGCCAGCGCGCGATCGTACCACTCGGCCAGTTCCGCCTCGTTGGGCACGCCCATCCGGCGGTCCTCGCCGCCGCCGGCCGCCAGCGCGTCGGGACCGACGTGGAGCGCGTCGACGCCGATCCGCTCGATCTCCGCGACGATGCGCGCGGTGGTGTAGAACTCCCGCCAGCCGGGTTCGGGGTGGCGGTGGAGGTCGCGTCGCACGTCCACCAGCCACTCCTCGGTCGTCCGTGCGTCCATGCCCGCACGAGCGGGCCGAATCGTAAAAGCGCCACCGACTCCGGAACGGAGTCGGGCGACTCACGCACTTCCGACGGGGCGAACGACCCGCCTCAACTCATCGGCTCGACGCGTTCGACCTCGACCTCGACGTGGATCGACTCGGGGAACGCCTGCTGGGCGATCTCCCGGGCGATGTCGTCGTGGCCGTGAATCTCCAGTTCGCGCTCGAAGACGGTGTACTCCCAGGACCCGTAGGTCGCCTCCCCGTCCAGTCGTTTGTACTGTGCGACGCGGTGTGTCGACGTCGGATTCGAGTGGGGCCCCTTCATCTGGGCCCCCTTCCGCCGACAGGTGTCGCGGATGTCGTCGACGACCCGCTCCAGCACGGAGCGATCCCCGCTCTGGAGCAGGAGCTTCGTGACGAAGGTCATGTCGCTACTTCGTCCGGCGCCGACCCGCAAAAAGGTTCTGAGAGCGTCGCCCGGCCGCGAGTCCGCCCGGTCCCTCCGACATTCCTTTAAATTCCGACGTGGTACGTACCGCCAAATGACGGTCGAAGCCACGAGCGCGGGTGCGATCCTCTTCCGGGACACCCGCGGTCGCCGCGAGTACCTCCTCCTCAAGAGTCGTCCGGGGGACTGGGAGTTCCCGAAGGGCGGCGTGGAGGGCGACGAAGAACTGCAACAGACTGCGATTCGCGAGGTCCAAGAGGAGGCTGGCATCGAGGAGTTCCGCCTCATCGACGGGTTCCGCGAGGAGTACGACTACGTGTTCGAGGCCGACGGCAACACCATCCACAAGACGGTCCACCTGTTCATCGCCCGGTCGTTCGAGGCCAGCGCCGAGCTGTCCAACGAACACCGGGACCTGCAGTGGCGCGACTACGAGCAGGCGATCAACACCATCACCCAGGACGGCCCGCGAGAGATTCTCGAGGACGCCGACGACTACCTCGACGAGGTGCTGGAGGAGGACAGCGAAGCCTAGCGCGTCTCTCGGAGCCGTCGCGGCCCGACAGCGCCCGCGCCACCGGCCGACCGAAACCGCCTTGCCGTCCCCGGACGGTCGACTCGTCGTGGACGCCGACAGCGAGTTTGCGTTCGAACTGCGGGTGTGTCGCTGGGTCGAGCGAGCGTGGCCGCCCGGCGGCGACCGCGACCGTCCCGTGATCGTCGCGCGCCAGCTGGGCACCGAGCGTCGCCGCTGGGACACCATCGTGATCGAGTGCGATCCCGCCGGGCTGGCCGCACGGGCCCGCTTCGGTCCCGAGCGGTTGGACTCGGACCTCCTCGATGTGCTCCGGCACGCCCCCGCCGAGTGGGCCTGGTACCGCGACGCCCTCCCGGACCCGGGCTACCCCTGGCGGTACGTCCGCGAGTCCATCCACCGCGCCGCCGACCGCGACGTTCTGGAGACCCGCAAGGAGGGCAACCGCCTCCAGATTCGCCGCCGCTTCCCCTACCCCGACTGGGTCCGCCGCGTCGTCGCCGTCGAGAACAAGCCCGACCTCGACGCCAGCGCCGCCCGCCGCCTCCGGCCACAACTGGAGTACGACGTCGCCCTGGCGCTGGCCGACGAGGTGTGGCTGGCGACCCGCGCGACCGACGAGCGCGTCCCGCCGGCGCTGCTGGAGGACCTCCCCGTCGAAGCCGGCGTCCTCGCCGTCGACGACGACGCCCTCGACGTCCAGGTGCTCTGGCACCCCCGCCGCCTCGACCCCACGGCACCGGGCACCCGCATCCTGGAGCGGCCCAACGACTCGGCGTACGACCACTCCGCGGCCCGCTTCGAGTACGCCGACCCCGAGTGGAAGCGCGACAAGCGCCTCGCGATCGCCGAGCGCGCCTACGAGCGCGGCTGGCGGTCGTTCGTCGACACGATGCGCCCGGACTGTCGGCACTTCGAACTCCGGGGCGACGACCAACTGCTGCCGCACTGCCGCGCCAAGGGCCGGACACAGACCGCCGCGGAGTGTGCCGGCTCCTGCCCCGACTACGAACCGGAACCGCCCGCCTGGCGGACGAAGGGCTGGCCCATCGAGGGCGGCCCCGGAACGAGGCTGCGGGCGTTGCTTTCGGCGCGTCGCGACCGTCACCGCCCCGAGCCCCCGGACGGCCCGGACACAGACGACGCCGACGACGCGACGACTACCCGTCGGTGACCGACACCGACACCGAGTCCCGGTCGACGCGCAGGCGGTAGGTCGGCACCGTCCGGTACTCCACCTCGACGACGTCCTTGCGCCGCAGGGCGTTCAGCGCCGCCCGGACGTCGTCGGTGGAGGGGTCGACGTCGAACGCCTCGCGCAGGTCGTGCAGCGTCGCGACGACGCTCTGGGAGCGCTCCTCGGGCCCCGCCAGCACCTCGAACACCTGCGCCTGCAACCGCGGCACGCGGATGCCGTCAACGCCGCTCTCGGCGTCGCCGGTGACCCCCGGTTCGACGTCGACCAGTTCCGCCGCCTCCTCGGTGGCTCTGATCAGGCTGTCGTCGTCGCGGTAGTAGTACTCGCCGAGTTCGTCCTCCAGGTACCCGTGGACCTCACTGCCCCCGTCCATCCCCCAGCGGTCGGCCAGCTCGCCGTTCTTCGTCGGCTGCAGCTCGACGACGTCGGCCAGCCTGTCCTGCGCCTCCTCGGAGAGCGTCATCGCTCGGGGCTACGGCGCAGCGGGTACTTTTGCCTTCCGTCCCGGCCCTGAATCCGCCGCCGAGCCACCGGCAGAGAACGCGCAACTTACCAGTCTGCGCGAACTACGTCAGGAGCAACATGGAGTTCTGCGACAAGTGCGGCTCGATGATGAAGACCGAGGATGTCGACGGCGTCGAGATGTGGGTCTGCTCCGAGGGTCACCGGGAGGCCCGCGACGAGGACGCCACGTACGTCGTCACCGACGACCAGGAGGCCAGCGAGATCATCGACGTCAGCGACTCCGAGGGTGAGGGCCTGCCCTCCACCGAAGCCCACTGCCCGCAGTGCGACAACGACGAGGCGTACTGGTACATGCAGCAGATTCGCGCCGCCGACGAGAGCGAAACCCGCTTTTTCGTGTGCACGGAGTGCGAGCACAAGTGGCGGGAGGATGACCACTAACGAACTTTTTTACGCTCGGGTTCGCGCCGGCGGCGCGAACCGCTCGCGCAAAAAACTTCGATGAAAAAAGCCGCGCTCGCTCACTCGTTGGCTCGCGGTTCCACCGCTCGCCACTCCGAGACGCTCGCATCGCTCGCGTCTCGCCTCGCTCGCGCGGGTGCTACGCTGACCCACCGCCACAGCTCCGCTACCGGCCTACCGCCACCGCTACCGCATCACCACCGCTACCGCCACCGCACCACTACCGCTACCGCCACCGCACCGCTCCGCTACCGCGCCGCAACCACTCGTTCACTCGTCGAGAGCGTCGTCTAGCACGTCCTCGATGAACTCGGCCTTCGCCTCGGTGTAGGCGTCCCTGTCGTCGGCGTACTCCTCGGCGAGCTCGCGCTTCAGGTCCGCGTACCGCTGGGCCACGTCCGGATTGTCGCGGAGGTAGTCCCGGAAGGCGACCGTCTCGCGGTAGAACGTCGAGTCAGGTTCGACCAGTTTCAGGTAGTGCGTGCGCTCCTCGGGCGGCCCCTTCGAGCAGTGCAGGCGCTCGGACTCGTCGGCTTTCGGACGGTACTCGTAGCCGTTCGCTTCGAGCATCGGCAGGAGGTCCCGCGCGGCGTCGACGTCGTCGACGACCGCGAACAGGTCGATGATCGGCTTGGCCGGCAGCCCCTCGATGGCCGTCGACCCGACGTGCTCGAACCGCACCACGTCGTCGCCGATGAGGTCGTCGAGGCGCCGTCGCTCGCGCTCGTAGCGCTCCCGCCAGGATGGGTCGTACGGGTCGATGCGGACGCGCTCGTGGTCGAGCCCCATCGTCTTATACGGGGTATTCTCGGCTTCTACCGGCGATCGCCGGTACACAGTGAGAATACACCGTATCACCGGGCGCGGGCGAACACCAGGTAGCCGGTGTGGCCGACGCCCTTCGTCGACGGCCGGGACCCGCGGTCGCCGAAGTCCATCTCGCGCTGGATCGTCTCCTCGCAGCGGACGTTCTCCAGGTCCGCCTCGTGGGCGGTCTCGACGACCTCGCGGGCGTCCTCGACGAACGGGCTGTACACCGCCAGCGACCCGCCAGAGACCAGCAGCGCCGGCGCGCGCTCGACGACGGCCGGCGCGTCCGCGGTGTCCAGCGTGAGTACGTCGAACGGGCCGAGGTCGTCGAGCTGGTCGGTCACGTCGCCGGTCCGCACGTCGACGCTGTCGGCGACCTCGGCCAGCGACATGTTCTCGCGGGCGACCTCCGCGAACTCGGAGTCTTGCTCGTAGGTCGTCACGTCGGCGCCGATCCGTCCGAGCGTCGACGCGAGCACGCCGGTGCCGGTGCCGGCGTCGAGCACGCGGTCGCCGCTGCGGACCCCCGTCTCGCCGACGATGAGTCCGACGTCCCGTGGCAACATCGGCGCACCGGTGCGCTCGAGGTGGTGAAACAGGTCGGGGCCGCGCAGCGCACGCACCCGAAACGCCTCGCCGAGGTGCGTCTCGACGGTGTCGCCCGGTGCGACGTCCTCGGGCACCTCGATGACGCCGAGGTCGGTGCCCTTCTCCTCGCCAGGGGCCATCACGAACTCGCGGTCCTCGCGGACGAGCAGGACGGCCACGTTACTGGAGGCTGTCGATGGCCGCCGCGAGGTCGCCGTCCGACTCCTCCAGCGCCGCGCGGGCCGCGTCCGTCGAGGCGCCGGCGCGCTGGGCGACGATCTCGACGTCCTCCTCGGGGATGGCCGCGTCGCCGGCGTCCTCCGCCGCGGCGTCGTCGCCGCTCTCGACGGGCGTCGCGCCACCCTCCTGAGCGGTTGGTTCGCCGACGACCTGGTAGGTGTCCTGGCCGCGGGCACCGATCTTGTTCACGTCGGCGTCGTCGAACACGAGCGTCTCGTCGGGCGTCTCGATGACGACCCGCTGGGCGTCCAGCTCCTCGAAGTCGACGCCCATCTGTTGCATCATCTGCTTCATCTTGCTGGGGTCCAGACCCCCGCCGCCTCCTCCGAACATACCCGAGGGGTGGCGACGTGTGCGCAAAAAGCCTTGCTTGTTGGGTCAGCGGTCGCGTCGCCACCACCGCCCGGAGCGGCTACTCCGCGGCGCCCTCGCGGACCTTCACGGCCATCCCCGTCTCGAAGTCCAGCATCGACGCCGCCGACAGCTCCGCCCGGCCGACCGCCAGCAGGCGGTCGTCGTCGGTGCCGTCGACGACCAGCACCTCGTCGCCGGCCCGCACCGCGGGGTCAACGTCGGTGACGAACTTCGCGAACGCGTTGCGACCGTCCGCGACGTACGGCGCGCTCTCCGACCCGACGACGACGGTGTACGTCCGGTCGTCGAACGCCGCGTCCAGCCGCCGCCCGCCGGCCAACCCGAGGCTGAACTGGCCGTCGGTCGTCAGCGTCACCAGGCGGCCGTCGTCGGCGATCACCTGCGAGATTCGCCCGGTGCTCGTCCGGCGCAGTTCCGGCGACTCCTTGGGAGGAAACAGCGCCGCCCCGGCGTCGGCCCCGAACTGGTAGTCGGCGATCGTTCGCAGGTCGGACAGGTCCCGCGTGTCGGCCCCGTCCGTGCCGGCCGTCGCGACATCGTCGGTCATCGGTCGTCGTTGCTCGCCTACCCCCGAAAGGCTGTCGTCGCGACGCGCGGTCGGCCCACGCCGCCACCCGATCGGCACGTCACGCCGTACCAATGCCGACTGGAGTGCGTAACGCATTAGACGGCTGAGCGCCCCAGCGTGGCGTATGGCACAGACGAAAGTTCTCGGCGGGGTGGCGCTGCTGCTGCTCAGCAGCGTCGTGCTGTTCGCGGCCGGACTGGCCGACACGTCGCTGTTGACCGGCGCCGGACTTGCACTCGCCTCGCTCGGACTGGCCGCCGGGTCGCTGCTGTTGGGCACCTCGGAAGAAGGCCGACCCGTCTGAGCGACTCCCGTCGCACGGATCGCCCCCCGAGAGCCGTCGCTACAGGAGGAACGTCTCCTCTCGTTCCGCCATGTCGACGAAGCTGTCGGCCGCCTCAACCAGTTCCTCGGCGGTCGACGTCCCGAAGCTCATCACCTCCGCGCGCACCCCCTCGTGACGCAGGTGCGAGCAGAGCCGCGAGAAGTCGCCGTCGCCGGTGCACAGCACCACGGTGTCGACGTGGTTGGCCAGCGTCACCGCGTCGAGACTCATCCCGACGTCCCAGTCGGCCTTCTTCGAGCCGTCCGAGAACGTCTTGATCTCCTTGATTTTCGTCTCGAAGCCGATGTCCTCCAGCGCCTCGAAGAAGGACTCCTCCTCGGGTGCGTCCGCGCGGATGACGTACGCGATGGCGCGGGTCAGGGACCGTCCCTGCACGGCCTTCTCCAGGAGCGCGGAGTAGTCGACGTTCCGCGAGTAGGCGCTGTGGGCCGTGTGGTACAGGTTCTGTGCGTCGGCGAGCACGGCGACTCGCTGGTCGGCGTGGATGTCGGTCATGCCTCTATCCGCGCCACCCAGGGCCAAGGGGCTTGCGGGACGCCGGCTCGCTGTGGCTCCGGTCGCCCCGGACGCTCGGCCCACCACGATACTGTTAGTCGTGGCACCCCAACACCTTTTGTGTTAGGTCCGTAACGCCAACACTGTCGAGATCATGAGCGAGCGAGCACACCAGAACCTGGCCGTCCTCGGCCACGTCGACCACGGCAAGAGCACGCTCGTGGGACGCCTGCTGTACGAGACTGGCAGCGTCCCCGAGCACGTCATCGAGGGACACCGCGAGGAAGCCGCCGAGAAGGGCAAGGGCGGATTCGAGTTCGCCTACGTGATGGACGAACTCGCCGAGGAGCGCGAGCGCGGGGTCACCATCGACGTCGCCCACCAGGAGTTCACCACGGACGACACCGACTTCACCATCGTCGACTGTCCGGGGCACGAGGACTTCGTCAAGAACACCATCACCGGCGCGTCCCAGGCCGACAACGCCGTCCTCGTCGTCGCCGCCGATGACGGTGTCGCCCCCCAGACCGAGGAGCATGTGTTCCTCGCCCGGACCCTCGGCGTCGGTGGCCTGGTCGTCGCGGTCAACAAGATGGACCTGGTCGACCACGACGAGGCGGAGTTCGCGGCGATCCGGTCCGACGTCGAGGACCTCCTCGGGAGCGTCCGGTTCGACCGCGACGCCACGACGTTCGTCCCCGTCTCGGCGTTCGAGGGCGACAACGTGGCGGACCCGTCCGCGGAGACAGACTGGTACGACGGCCCGACGTTGCTGGCGGCTCTGAAGGGGTTGCCAGCACCGGAGCCACCGACGGACGCGCCGCTGCGACTGCCGATCCAGGACGTCTACACCATCTCGGGCATCGGGACCGTCGCGGTCGGCCGCGTCGAGACCGGCGGGATCGAACCGGGCGACGACGTCACGTTCCAGCCCAGCGACGTCGCCGGCGAGGTCAAGAGCGTCCAGATGCACCACGAGGAGATTCCACGGGGCGATCCCGGCGACAACGTCGGGTTCAACGTCCGCGGACTGGCCGCCGACGACGTGCGCCGGGGTGACGTCTGTGGGCCCGTCGACGACCCGCCGACGGTCGCCGAGACCTTCCAGGCGCGGATCGCGGTCATGCAGCACCCGTCGGTGATCACCGCGGGCTACACCCCCGTCTTCCACGCCCACACCGCCCAGGTCGCCGGGACGATCGAGTCGATCGACCGGAGACTCGATCCGAGCGGCGACGGCGACGGCGAGGAGAACCCGGAGTTCGTCCAGGCCGGCGACAGCGCGATCGTCACCGTCCGTCCGCAGAAACCCCTGGCCGTCGAGGCGGCCGACGAGATTCCCGAACTCGGGAGTTTCGCGGTCCGCGACATGGGCCAGACCGTCGCTGCCGGCCAGGTGACGAGCGTCGACGAGCGGTGACGGGCGCGATCAGCCGTCCGAGCCGCTCGTGCTCCGCCCACGCCGAACCACGTCGGCGTGCTCGGCGAGCCACTTCGCGTTCTGGAGCTGACGGTTGTACGCCTGGAGGTGCGTCGAGACGTCCCCGCGATGGTTCGGCCCCTGTGCCCCCGTCGCCTCGACGATTTCGCTGTACGTGAGCCCGGCCTCTCTGAGCGCCGCGACCTCCGCACGGCGGTCGGGGATGCCGTGGTCCCGGAGTTCGATCGCGCGTTCTGCGGGTCGCTGTTCGTGGACCTCCAACAGGTGCGTCGCCTCGCCCTCCGGTCCGTCGCGCGTGTAGACGACGGTGAACCCTTCGAGGAACCACATGTGGACGTACACGTCCTCGTACGGGTCGTGGCGATCGTGATCGGCACCGTAGTCGTCGGGCGGGAGCGCGTCGAACGCCAGACGGCCCGCGGGCGTGTCTACGTCCACGCGGTCGGAGGTCACTCCGGCGTTGTCGCGGGACAGGGAGAGCTCGAACTCGTCGTGGTCCGCGAGGGCCGCCAGGCGGGCCACGAGGTCGTCCGTCTCGTCGCCACCGGTCACGTCGTCCGTGGTGTCGTCGACCATCCGCTCTCCGTGGGTACGCCGAGCCCCGGTGTAAGCGTTGGGTACACGCCGTCGCCCCGGTGTTCGTCACGGCCCGAGGCGGCGACACCCGACACACAAGGATTTTACCCGAGGAGAATCTCGTGTTCGAGTACATGAGTGCCGCTACCGGTGCTGGGTCCGCAGCCCCCACCAGTGGCGGCTACACCTTCTACGGGTTCAAAGGGAAAACAGCGGCGCAGTAGTGCTCGGTGCGGGGGTGGCGACCCCGTCTCGGGCGCGTGACGGCCCGCACCGCCTCCCGACCGACTTCCCGACGAACCCACCCAATGCACGACATCGACCTGACGGGCGTCTTCCCCGCGATGGTGACGCCCTTCACCGCCGCCGAACGTATCGACTTCGACCGCCTGCGCGCCGACGCCGAACGTCTCGAAGCCGCCGGCGTCGACGGTCTCGTCCCCTGCGGGACGACCGGCGAGAGCGCCACCCTGACCCACGACGAACACGTCCGGGTGATCGAGGCCGTCGCCGACGCCGTCGACGTCCCCGTGATCGCCGGCGCGGGCTCGAACAACACCCGCGAGGCGCTGGAACTGTCCGAGCGGGCCGCCGACGCCGGCGCCGACGCGCTGCTTTCGATTTCGCCGTACTACAATCGTCCCGAACAGGACGGCCTGCTTGAGCACTACCGGACGCTGGCCGACGCCGTCGACCTCCCGCAGGTGCTGTACGACGTTCCCTCCCGGACCGGCGGCGAGATCGCCGTCGACACCGCCGCGGAGCTGGCCGCCCACGAGAACGTCGTCGGCTTCAAGGCCGCCAGCGGCGACCTGAACGCGATCGGCGAACTGATCGAGCGCACCCGCGACCGGGACTTTTCGATTCTCTCGGGCGACGACTACCTCACGCTGCCGATCTGCGCGCTCGGCGGGACCGGCGCCGTCAGCGTCGCCGCCAACGTCGAACCCGAGCGCGTCGGCGCGCTGGTCGATGCCGCGGCCGCCGGCGACCTCGCGAGCGCCCGCCGGCGCCACGAGGAACTCGGGCCGCTGGTGCGCGCGCTGTTCGCCGAGACCAACCCCATCCCGGTCAAGGAGGCCGTCGGCATCCGCGCGGGGCGGACGCCGACGCTGCGCCCGCCGCTGACCCGCCTCTCGGCGGGCCACCGCGACGATCTCGCGGCCGTCCTCGACGAACTCGACGACCGCCCGGTACCGGAGGTGAACGCCTGATGCGACTGGCGGTCACCGGCGCGACCGGCCGGATGGGCCGAGCGATCCTGACTGCCGCCGACGACCGCGACGCGGCGGTCGTGCTGGCGGTCGCCCGCGAGTCGACGACCGCCGTCGGCCACCCGGTCGTCCCCGACGACGACGTCGCTGCCCGCCTGCGCGAGGCGGAGGCGGACGTTCTCGTCGACTTCTCCGCCCCGGCAGCGACCGCCCGGTACGCCGAGGCCTGCGCCGAGAGCGGCGTCGCGCTGGTCAGCGGGACGACCGGCCTCGACGACGACGCACGGGCCGCACTCGACGACGCCGCCGAGCGGGTCCCGGTCTTGCACGCCGCGAACTTCGCTCGCGGGGCGGCGACCCTGGAGCGGTTGCTGGCCGACGCCGTCGACGCGTTGCCGACCTACGACCTCGAACTCGTCGAGACTCACCACGCCGGCAAGCGGGACGCCCCCTCGGGGACGGCCGGCGCGCTGCTGGACGCGGCGGGCGTCGCCGAGGACGACCGCGTCCACGGCCGCGAGGGCGAGGCCCCCCGGGCCGACGGCGAGGTCGGCGTCCACGCGGTGCGGGCGGGCGCGGTCGCCGGCGAGCACGAGGCCATCCTGGCCGGCGACGGCGAGGAACTCCGCCTGACCCACCGCGCCGGCGACCGTCAGGTGTTCGCGGAGGGGGCGCTCGACGCCGCGGCGTGGCTGGCCGGGCGCGACCCCGGCCGCCACGCGTTCCGGGCGGTGATCGAGTCGTGAGCGCCCTCCGTGCGGAGGTTCGGGACCTCTGGGAGCGCCACGAGGCCAAGCAGGTCGAGCCGGGCGACGCCGAGGCGCGTGCGACCCTGGAGGCGTTCCTCGACGCGCTCGAAGCCGGCGAGGTCCGGGCCGCAGAACCGGACGGCGACGACTGGGTCGCCAACCGGTGGGTCAAGCGCGGCGTCCTGCTGGTGTTCGCGCTGTTCGAGAGTCGCCACCGGGAGTACGGCGACGTGACGTACACCGACGTGCTCCCGCTGGCCGACACCGCCGCGCTGGGCGAGCGCGGCTCGCGCAACACCCCCGACGGAACCGTCGTCCGCCGGGGCGCCCACGTCGGGAGCGACTGCATCCTGATGTCGCCGTCGTTCGTCAACGTCGGCGCCCACGTCGGCGACGGGACGCTCGTCGACTCCTGTGACACGGTCGGCTCCTGTGCCCAGGTCGGCGCGGACGTGAAGCTGGGGGCCAACAGCCTCGTCGGCGGCGTGCTCGAACCCGTCGAGGACGCGCCGGTCGTGATCGAAGACGGCGCCTCGCTGGGGGCGGGCTGTCGGGTCACCTCCGGGTTCGTCGTCGGCGAGGACTCGGTGGTCGCGGAGAACACCCTGCTCACGCCGCGCATTCCGGTCTACGACCTCGTCGACGAGGAGGTGCTGTACGGGCGGCTCCCGCCCGAGCGCCGAGCGTTCACCCGCTACGTCGAGTCGTCGGTCGGCGACCACGACCTCCTGCCGGGCGGCGCGTCCAAGCCCGCCGTCGTCGCGACGGACCTGGAGGCCTCGACGCTCGCGGCCACCGAGCGCGAGGAGGTGCTCCGGGCGTGAGCACCCCCCGCAGCGCCGCCCGCGAGGACGGCGCAGACGCCCCCGCGGTGCGACGGCTGGCCGACTGGGACGCGGCGGCGCTGCGGGACCTGGCAAGCGAGCACGGCACGCCGCTGTACGTCCTCGACGTCGACCGCGCCCGCGAGAACCTCGCTCGGCTCCGCGCGGCGTTCGAGCGAACCGAGCGCGCGCTGTCGGTCCGCTACGCCGTGAAGGCCAACGCCGCGCCGCCGCTGCTGTCGGCGCTGGCGGCCGCCGACGCCGGTGCGGAGTGCGCCAGCGCCGCCGAGGTCGAGCGCGCGCTGGCCGCCGGCGTCCCCGCCGAGCGGGTGCGCTACACCGCCGTCAACCCGCCGGCACGGGACCTCAACGCCGTCCACGAGCGCCACGACGCGGGCGCCGACCTCGCGGTCACCGTCGGCGCGCGGGACACCCTCGACCGGCTGGCCGAGCGCGGGTTCGAGGGGCGCATCTTCGTCCGGGTCGCGCCGGGGGTCGGCGCCGGCCACCACGAGAAGGTCAGCGTCGGCGACGACCCGACCTTCGGCGTCCCGCCCGAGCGCGCCGTCGACCTGCTGTCGGAAGCCAGAGAGCGCGGGATGGCTCCCGAGGGCGTCCACGCGCACCTCGGCTCGGGCGTCAGCGACGACTCCGAGGACCTGGCGGCGTACCGCGAACTGGTCGCGCGGCTGGCCGCGGTCGCCGCCGAGTCGGCGGTCGAGATCGAGACGGTCGCCGTCGGCGGCGGCTTCGGCGTCCCGTACCACCCCGACGAACCACCGGTCGACCTGAGCGCGGTCGCCGATGCGGTCCACGGCGAACTGGCAGGCCTCGACGCCGCCCTCTCGATCGAACCCGGCCGGGCGGTCGTCGCCGACGCCGGCGTGCTCCTGAGCCGGGTCAACACCGTCCGGGAGCGGGCGTCGGCGGTCGTCGCGGGCGTCGACGCCGGGATGACGACGCTGGCCCGGCCGGCGCTGTACGACGCGCACCACCCGATCCGCTCGCTCGCGGCCGACGCCGCCGACCGCGAGACGGTCGGGGCGACGGTCACGGGGCCGGTCTGCGAGAGCGCCGACGTGCTCTGCCGGAACCGTCCGCTGGCCCGCCCCGAACGGGGCGACGTCCTCGCGGTGGGGATGGCCGGCGCCTACGGCTACGCGATGGCGTCGCCGTACAACGGTCGCCCCCGGCCGGCGACGGTCGCGCTGGAAGACGGGGGAGCGCGACTCGCACGCCGTCGCGAGACGGTGGCGGACCTGCGCCGACTGGAGGTGGACCGACGATGAGCGAGCGCGTCCCGGTCGCGAAGTACCACGGCACGGGCAACGACTTCGTCGTCGTCGACGCGGCGGCGCGGGTGCCCGACCGCCGGGCGTTCGCCCGGACCCACTGCGACCGGGAGACGGGGATCGTCTCTCCCGAGGGCGCGGGGCGACGCGGCGCCGACGGCGTGCTATTCTGTGCCGTCGAGGACCGCTACGATCCGCCGCGAGTCGTGATGACCATCGTCCAGCCGGACGGCTCGACGGCGGCGATGTGCGGCAACGGCGCCCGCTGTGCCGCCGCGTGGGCGATGGAACGCACCGGGAGCGACGAGGTGATGCTCGACACGCTCGCTGGCACCCGCCGGGCGCGCCGCGTGGCCGACGGCGTCGCCGTCGAGATGGGCGAGCCCGGGTTCGCCCCCGAGGTCGTCCCGCTGGCCGGCGACGAACCGCTGATCGAGACCCCCGGCGCCGACCTCGTCGGCGAGGTGGCTGCGGGCTACGCCGTCACCGCGGTCAACACCGGTGTGCCCCACGCCGTGCTGTTCGTCGACGACGTCGACGCGGTGCCACTGGAGCGACTCGGCCCCGAGCTCCGCCACGCCGACGCGTTCCCGGCGGGCGCCAACGTCACCGTCGCCGCCGAGCGAGCCGACGGCGGCTTCGACGCCAGGACCTACGAGCGCGGCGTCGAGGGCGAGACGCAAGCCTGCGGCACCGGCGCCGTCGCCATTGCCGCGGTCGCCGAGCACCTCGGACGACTCCCCGAGGAACCGGTCGCGGTCCACCCGCCCGGCGGCGAACTCAGCGTCGCGCTGCCGGCCGACGGCTCGCCGACGCTGCGCGGCCCCGTCACCGCCGAGTACGAGCGCCCCGTCGCCGTCCCGGCGGCACGACCGGTCGGCCCCGGCGAGGGGTCGGCGGCGACCGACGACTGAACACCCACTCGTTCCACGAGAACCCCAACCGATGCCCACCGACTTCGACCCGATCGAGTTCCTGGAGATCGCCGTCACGACGCCCTCGAACGACGACCCCGCGGCGATGCGGGACCTGCTCGTCGAGACGCTCGCGGCGGCCGGCGCCGACCCCCGCGTCGACGACGCCGGCAACGTCCTCGCCGACCGCGGGAGGGGCGCACCTCACCTCGTCCTGAACACCCACCTCGACACCGTCTCTCCGCACGTCCCCGCCGAGCGCACCGCGGGCCCGCCCGGATCGCCCGACGACGACAGCGGCGGGGCCGCGGCGACCACCGACCCGGATGGCGACGTGCTCCGCGGACGTGGCGCCTGCGACGCGAAGGGGCCGCTTGCGGCGATGGTGTCGGCCTTCCTCGACGCCGACCCCGCCGGACGTCTGACGCTGGCGGTCACCCCCGACGAGGAGACCCTGTCGACCGGCGCCCACGCGCTGGTCACCCGCGACGACTCGCCGCTCGCTGGCGCCGACGGCGTGATCGTCGGGGAGCCGACCGGGCTGGACATCTGCACCGCCGCTCGCGGCCGCTACGAGGCGACGGTGACGCTCCGGGGCGCGGCGGCCCACGCCGCGAGCGACGCCGGTGCGAACGCGGTCGGCGCCGCCGCGACGGCCATCCGCGCGATCGAGCGCTACGACGATGCGGCCGGCACCGCCGCCCACGAGCAGCTGGGGGCACCGTCGCTGACCGTCACCGGAATCGACGGCGGCGAGGCGACGAACCGCACGCCGGCGACCTGTCGGCTCACCGTCGACCGCCGGCCCGTCCCCCCGGAGACCGCCGCGGGGTTCCGCGACGGGCTGGCGACGCACCTCCGCGAGCGCGTCGGCGAGGCGTTCGACGTCGACGTGACGCTGACCGACCGCCCCACGCCGTTCCTCTCGGCGTTCGCGACAGACCCGGACGACCCCCTGGTCGAGCGCCTGGCGACCGCGGCGCGGGAGAGCGCCGCCGACGCCGGCAGCGGGCCGGCGACCGACGACGGGACCGCCGGCGAGGTTCGGCCCTTCGGCGCGGCGACGGAGGCGGCGTCCTTCGCGGACCTCGCCCCGACGGTCGTGTTCGGGCCGGGCGACCTGGCGGACAGCGTCGGCGCGGTCGCCCACGCCGAGCGGGAGTACGTCCGCCTGCCGGCGGTGCGGGCGGCTGCGCGGGCGCTGACCCGCGCGCTGTCGTCGCGGTGAGCGTCCGAGGGGTCCGTCTCAGAGCAGCAGCAAACCAGCAGCGCCGCGGCGCCGGCGAGCCGTCGTCGGCACCGGTCCCGCCTCCCACGGTCGCCCCGACGAGTCACGTTCAAGTGCTGGACGGACGAAATAAGGTCGATGCCCTCCAGCCGTCGCCGTTCGCAGCTCTCGCTCTGGCTCCGCGTCGTCGCCGCCGGACTGGTGCTGACCGCCGTCACCGTGACGCTGGTCGTCTTCGAGACCGCTGCCCTCGGAGTCGTCGTCTACTGGACGCTTCGCGTGCTCCTCGACCTCGCCCAGGGGGTATCACTGTCGCCGGCCGTCGCGCTGCCGAGTGCGGTCGCCACCGTCGTCGGCCTCGCGGCGGTCGTCCTGGCCGTCCATCGGGTCGACCGCGACCACGACGGCGGGTACGTCGACCAACTCGCAGACCTCTTCCTCGGCGCGGTGCGACTGACCGCCGGCGCCGCCCTGCTCGCCGGGTCGGTCGGGCTGGCCGTTCTCGTGACGCGACCGATCCAGCTCCCACGCTGGACGCTCGTGCTGGGCGCGGTGGTGCTCGTCGCCGCGTTGCTGCCGGTGGCGGCGATCGCGCTCGCTCGTGACGTCGATGGCCTGCCGTGGGCGATCGAGGAACTCGAGACGGACGACGAGCGACCTGGAGCGGAAAAACCGTGGCGGGAGGGGTCGGTGGGACGGCAGATCGCGGACTGGCTCGTCGAGGCCGTCGCCACCAACGCCGCCGCGCTGGAGGTCGCGGCAGAGGCCGTCGTCGACGAACTCCGCGCGGTCGTCGCGGCCACCCGCCGTCGCCTCGGCCCCGTCGGGTCGGCGCTCGTGGGTGCCGTCTGCCTCTCGGCGCTGGTGGGGACGTCGCTCGTGGGACAGCGACGCCCAACGACGGCGGTGCTGTGGCCGCTGTCCGCGGCTCTGGGGGCCACGTTCGCGCTCGGACACGTCGGCGGGGCGGTCCGGAGGCAACTCCGCGACGAGGGACTGGTCGACGGCCTGGTCGGGTCGCTGGGGGAGCCGGTCGAGGGCGACCCCCGACCGGCGGTCGAGGCGCGCGTCACCCGCCTCGCCGCCGCGCTCGACGTGCCCGCACCGACCGTCGATGTCCGACAGTCCGACGCGCCGACGGCAGCGGTCGTGGGCGTCCAGCCCGCCGACTCGACGCTCGTCGTCTCGACGGGCCTGGTCGAGATCATCTCCGAGGACGAGCTCGACGCCGTGCTCGCCCACGAACTCGCGCACGTCGCCAACCGCGACGCCGCCGTCGTCACGGCGCTCTCCGTGCCCAGAGCCACCGCAGAGGCGGTGTTCTACCGCTACGGTGCCAACCCGATCGCGGCGCTGCTGGCTGCGGTCGTCGCCGCGACGAGTCGCCTCTGCGTCGCTATCGTCTCTCGCGCCCGCGAGGACGCCGCGGACGACGCCGCCGTTGACGCCACCGGCGATCCGGCGGCGCTGGTCGGGGCGCTCGAACGGCTGGATGACCGTCGCGGACCCCCCAGCGAGGACTTCCGCGCCGTCGCAGCCCCCTTCTCGATCGTCCCGCCACCCTGGGAGGAGCACCGCTTCTTCGACCGGACGAGACGGTTCCTCTTTCGGCGACTGCTCGGCACGCATCCGCCGACGTACCGACGGATCGAGCGCCTCCGAGCGCGCGTCGAGCAGCGGTGAGTCGGCGGGGGTACCGCTCAGTCCCCGGGCATCGCCTCGGGTGCCTCCAGCGTCTCCTCGACCTGCGAGTACGCCAGCACCAGCGCGACGAGCGCCAGCACCGCGCCGACGGTGAACGGCGTCGAGAACCCCCCGAGGTTGTAGAGGATGCCCGACGCCAGCGGGCCGACCGCGACGCCGAGGCCGAACGCCATCGTCAGCACCGACAGCGTCGTGCCCGACCCCCGTTCGGCGGCCAGGTCGCCGGCCAGCGCCAGCGACGGTGCGAACACCAGCGCGACGGCGATCCCCTGGACGAACCGCGCGGCGAGCATCGTCCACGGACTGGTGACAACGCCCTGAGCGAACACCGAGGGGACGAGGACGACGAAGCCGGCGACGACGAACGGGCGCCGGCCGTAGCGGTCGCTGGCGCGCCCGATCGGCACCTGCAAGAGCACGTTCGCGATGACGACGGCGGCGAACTGCACGCTGAACAGCAGCGTCGACTCGTCCAGGCGGGCGCGGACGGGTCCTTCGAGGGTGGCGAACAGCGCGATGGTCGTCGCCATCAGGAACGTGTCGACCCCGAGGACGAACACGGAGTCCAGGCCGTCGCCGTCGGGATCGCGGACGGCGATCGAGAGGTCCTTGCTGGCGGCGTCGTCGGCGACCGGGGGGTCCCTGATCAGCGCCGCGACCAGCGCGAAGCTGGCGACGGCGCCCGCGACGGCGACCGCGAAGGCCGCGGTGTACCCCGAGATCGTCTGGCCCGCGACGGTGTAGGTGACGACCCCCTCCCCGCCCAGGCCGCCGGTGACGACGACGCCCGCGACGATCGGTCCGAACCCGAACCCGATCAGTCGGAAGGTGTTGAACACGCCGAAGTTGCCGCCGCGCTCGGTGTCGCTGGCGGCGTAGTCGTTGACAAGCGCGATGGTCGCGGGGATGGTGAACGCCGCCCCCAGTCCCTGGAAGGCACGGGCGACCAACACCGACCAGTAACTCGTCAGAAACGGGTACGCCGCCGAACCGATCCCGAGCAGCACCAGCCCCGTCAGGACGAACGCGCGGCGCTTGCCCGTCCGGTCGGACCACCGCCCGGTGAACGGCTGGCCGACGCTGTTGAGCAGGCCGAACAGCGACAGCACGAGGCCGATCAGCGTCTCGGTCTGGAGGACGAACCCGAACACGCTGGTGCCGACGATGCCCGCGAGCGAGATCTCGCCGCCCGCAATGTACAGCGGTAACACGATGATGAGAAAGGAGTTGCCCAGCGAGTCGGCCATCCGGGCGAACGCCAGCGTCAGCACACGCGAGTCGGTGCCGAGAACCATCTACCACCCTTCCAGTGGTGGGCGCCCCCTCAGCGTTTCCCTCGCGGTGGGCGTGTCCGCTACGTGTCCTCGAGGTCGTCGACGAGGTCGCTCGCGACGCCGACGTACGTCTCGGGAGTCAGCTCGCGCAGCTCCGCGCGGACCGACTCCGAGACGTCGAGGTCACCGAACAGCTCATGGAAGTCCGCGACCGTGACGTCCTGGCCGCGGGTCAGCTCCTTGACGCGCTCGTAGGCCTCGGTGTCGCCCTCCCGCCGGAGGATCGTCTGGACGGCCTCGCCGATCACCTCGGGCGTCGCCGCCAGTTCCTCGCGCATCACCTGCTCGTTGGGGACGACCTTCCCGAGGCCGTCTGCGGTCTTGCCGTAGGCGATCAGGCAGTGCGCCAGCGACGCACCGATCGTGCGCTTGACCGTCGAGTCCGAGAGGTCCCGCTGGAGACGGGAGGTGGTGACGTAGTCGGCGAGGAAGGTGAGGTCGGCGTTGGCCTTCGAGAGGTTGCCCTCGCTGTTCTCGAAGTCGATGGGGTTGACCTTGTGGGGCATCGTGGAGGACCCGGTCTCGCCGGCGGTCGCCTCCTGGCCGAGGTAGCGGTCGGAGACGTACAGCCAGGCGTCCAGGTCCAGGTCCAGCAGGACGTTGTTCACCCCGCGGACGGCGTCGAACAGGGCCGCGAGGTCGTCGCAGGGGTTGACCTGGGTCGTGAGCGGCGTAAAGCCGAGGCCGAGGTCGGTGACGAACTCGCGGGCGAACCCGCGCCAGTCGACGTCGGGGTAGGCGGCGTGGTGGGCGGCGTAGGTGCCCGAGGCGCCGCCAAGTTTGCCCGCGAGGTCGTCGGCCGCGGCCTCCAGGCGACCGACCGTCCGGCCGAGGCGAGCGGCGTAGACGGCCAGCTCCTTGCCGAACGTCGTCGGCGTCGCCGGCTGGCCGTGGGTCCGCGCGAGCATCGGGAGGTCGCGGTACTGGCGGGCCATCTCGGCGAGGTCGTCGCGCAGCGCCAGCAGCCGCGGCAGCAGCACCTCCCGAATCGCGCCGTCGACCAGCAGGCGCTGGGCGAGGTTGTTCACGTCCTCGCTGGTCAGTCCGAAGTGAATCCACGGGACGACGTCCTCCCGGTCGTCGGGCAGGCGCAGCCGCAGGAAGTACTCGACGGCCTTGACGTCGTGGTTGGTCGCCGCGAACTCGCCGTACCCCTCCGTCTCCAGGCGCTTGACCAGGGCGGCGTCCTCGTCGTCGAACTCGCGGTAGCAGTCCCGGAGGTGCTCGCGCTCGTCGGCGGTCAGTTCCAGCGGCGTCGCCGGCAGGTCCGAAAGCGCACAGAGGTACGCCACCTCGACGTGGACCCGGGCGCGCATCAGCGCCGCCTCGCTGGCGTAGGGCCGCAGCGGTTCGGTACGACCGGCGTAGCGGCCGTCCAGCGGCGAGACGGCGTCGAGTGGATCGGGCATGCAAGGGGGTGGCCGGCGCCGGGTCGTAAGCGTGTCGGAGCGTTGCGACGGACGGTCGACGTCGCCGTCGCTCGCGACCGCTCCCACAACGCTTTAGCCCTCATTCGTCGGAGAGAATCGTATGTTCGGGGAACGGGGGCAGTCCAGCACGACCGGGTCGCTGTTGCTGGTGGTCGTGGTGATCGTCTTCGTGGCGACGACGTCACTCTGGGTGCTCTCGACGACCGACGAACTCGCTGGACTCGGTGGTCTCTCGGAGTCATCCGGAGCGTCGCTCGGAGTGACATACGAGGGCGGCAACGTCACGATCGAACACCAGGGCGGGCCGACCGTCGACGTCGACGACACCACCGTCGTCCTGTCATCGGGCGGGACGACGCGGCGCGTGTCGCTGTCCGCGTTCGACGTCGTCGGCGGCGACGGCGACGGCCAGCTGGAGGCCGGCGAGGAAGTGGAGTTCGCGTACACGCCACGCGGTGAGCGGCTGGGGGTCCTGGTTGTCGACGCCCCCTCGGGCGGACCGCTGTTCGACACGACGTTGACGGTCGATGTCAGCATCGGCCTGTCGCTGTCGGCGACGACCACGTCCGGAACGGCCCCGCTGAACGTCTCGCTGTCCGCGAGCGGCACGGGTGGAGCAGTTCGTCCCGCGGCGAGGGACTTCGGCGGTCGAACGATCCAGAGTTACGCCGGGAGCCAGGACACCGACGGCAACTCGTCGAAGATCGAAGACGGGTACGGCGTCGGTGTGTACGGCGACTCCTGGCGGGCCGTCGACCTGGAGTACACGGTCACGCGGGACACGGTGTTGCGCTTCGAGTTCCGCAGCGACGACGAGGGAGAGGTCCACGGCATCGGGCTGGACTCCCAGCGGTCCAGCCTCAGAGGAGACCAGATATTCAAACTCCACGGGACGCAAAACTGGGGGGACGGCATCCAAGACTTCGACGACAACTACACGACCGGCGACGGCTGGCAGAGCTACGAGATTCCCGTCGGCGACTACTTCACCGGCGACGTGCAGTACCTGGTGCTGGCGATGGACGGCGACAGGGACGAGGGCGACTCGGAGTTCCGGAACGTCCGACTCTACGAGGAGAACGGCACCGGCCTCACCTACGAGTGGACCGGCGACACGATCGGGACCCAGCAGGGGCGGACGCTGAACCACACCTTCGCGGCTGGCGGGACCTACGACGTGTCCGTCACCGCGACGGACGCGGCCGGCAACAGCGTCACCGAGACGACGACGGTCACCGTCGGCTCGGGGCCGAGCCCCATCGACTTCGCCGGGAGCACGATCACGCCGTACGAACAGAGCCAGGACAAGGCTGGGGGCCTGACAGTGACGAACAACGACACCGTCACCGTGCGAAACAACACCTGGAAGCAGGCGACGCTCCCGACGTCCTGTAATGTGACCTCGAACACGGTGCTGACCTTCGAGTTCCGCAGCGACGACGAGGGGGAGATTCACGGCATCGGCTTCGACGACTCGAACACGATCGATCAGAACAGAATCTTCAAACTGTACGGGACGCAGGATTGGGGCATCGACGACTACGAGACCTACGAGTCGGGTGACGGGTGGGTCGCCTACGAGATTCCCGTCGGCCAGCACTACACCGGCACCTTCGCCAACCTCGCGTTCGTCCTCGACGACGACGCCGAGGCCGACGCACACAGCGCGTTCCGCAACGTCAGCGTGTACGAGCGGACCGGCGATTCCTACACCAGGACCTGCACGTCCTGACCGACGGGGCGACGTGACACCGACCACCACAGACGCTCAAAGCATTAGTCGGCCGACCTCGTCGGAGTCACCATGCCCGACTACCGTCCGATCCCCGACGACGCGATGGCCGAACACGGCCGGATCACCTGGTACTCGTTCAACGCAGAGGGCGGGGTCAACGACCCCGAGGCCGACACCGAAGAGCGACTGGAGCGGTACTGGTCGTTCGGCGAGCGCTACGGCCTGTTCGACGGCGACGACCTCCTGTCGGTCGTCACCCACCACGAGTTCGACGGCCGACTGCGCGGTGCGCGGATTCCGCTGGCCGGCGTCGGCGGCGTCGCCACTCCGCCGGAGCACCGGCGTCGGGGGCACGTCGGCGAGTTGCTGGCCCGCTCGCTGGCGGACTACCGCGAGCGCGGCTGGCCGCTCAGCGCCTTGCGGCCGTTCGACGAGGGGTTCTACGGTCGCTACGGCTGGGCGACGGGCTACCGCTACCACACCGCGACCGTCGACCCCGCGGCGCTTTCCCGCGCCGCGGACCTGGTCGGCGACGAGGGGCAGTTCGTCCGCCTGCGCCCGGACGACCACGAGCGCCTGCACGGCGCGTACGACGGCTGGCTGGCCGGCGTGACCCTCGGCACCGCCCGCGACGACGACTGGTGGCACGACCGCACCTTCCAGCACTTCGAGGGCGAACTGTTCTGCTACGCCTGGGAGCAGGCCGGCGACGTGCGCGGCTACCTCCTGTACGACGTGACCGACGACCGCACCCTGCGGACCCACGAGGTCGCTGCCGCCGACCGCGAGGCGTACCTGCACCTGCTGCGGTTCTGCCGGAACCACGACTCGCAGGTCGAGGAAGTCGAACTGGTCGGGCCCGAGGCCGACCGCGTGCTGGCGGTCGTCGACCGCGACGCGGTCACCGTCGAGGCGCGGTCGGGGCACATGGTCCGGATCGTCGACGTCCCCGCGGCGCTGTCGGCACCCTCCTACCCCGTCGACGCGCGAGTCGTGCTGGACGTCCGCGACGACGTCGCCGACTGGAACGACGACCGGTTCGCGCTCGCAGTCGCTGACGGCGCCGCGACCGTCGAGCGCACCGACGACCCCGCCGACGCGACGGTGGGAATCGGCACGCTGTCGCAACTGCTCGTCGGCCATCTCCCCGTCGAGCGAGCCCGGGTCGTCGGGAGCCTCGACGTCGAAGACGAGGCGACCGCCGAGACGCTTGCCGCGCTGTTCCCGACGACCGACGCGTACCTCCCCGAATCGTTCTGAGACCCACGGGCGTGCATACTCTGTCGGTCTTCTCGGCGTCGGTGGCACCATCGTATTCACGAACGTGCCCACTCTCGGGTTGCGGACCGCAACGCCTTTCTCCGATCCGGAACCAGCCTCGGGCATGCACGTCGCCGGGATGGCCTCGAACCGCGGTCGGAACCTGCTGCACATCGCCGACACCGCACCGGGCGGTGTCGAACTGTCCGTAATCGTCACCAACGACGCCGACGCGCCGGTGCTTTCGGCCGCCGCCGAGCGCGACATTCCCACCGAAGTCGTCGAGCGCGGGCCCGACGAGTCACGCCGCGAGCACGAGCGACGGGTGCTCGACGCGCTCGCCGACTACGAGTTCGAGCTGGTCTGTCTGGACGGGTACATGCGCATCCTCTCCGATACGTTTCTCGACGGGGCGCCGACGACGCTGAACGTCCACCCCTCGCTGCTGCCGGCGTTCCCCGGGATGGACGCTCACGAGCAGGTGCTTTCGGCCGGCGTCCGCCAGACCGGCTGCACCGTCCACGTCGTCACCGACGCCACAGACGCGGACGGCGACCCGATCCCGGAGGCCGTCGACGGCGGCCCCGTCGTCACCCAGGAACCGGTTCCCGTCCACGAGGACGACGACGCCGACTCGCTGAAGCGTCGCGTCCTGTCCGAGGCCGAGTTCCGGGCGTACCCCCGCGCAGTGCGCTGGTTCGCCGAGGACCGCGTGACCGTCGACGCCGACGCCGGGACCGTCACCGTCGAGGGTGACGACGCCGGACAGCTGCCCGCCCACCGGGTCACCGGCGAGGACCGCGCTCGCGACCTGCGCTACGGCGAGAACCCCCACCAGGACGCCGCGCTGTACGAGGACCTCACGAGCGAGGGCGCCAGCGTCGTCGGCGCCCCCCAGTTGAACGAGGGCGCGAAGGGGATGAGCTACAACAACTACAACGACGCCGACGCCGCCCTGGGTCTCGTCCGGGAGTTCGACCGCCCGGCCGCCGCGGTGATCAAGCACACCAACCCCGCGGGCTGTGCCGTCGCCGACGACCTCGCGACCGCCTACCGGGACGCCCTCTCGACGGACGCCAAGAGCGCCTTCGGCGGCATCGTCGCCCTCAATCGCGAGTGCGACGAGGCGACCGCCGCCGAGATCGTCGACTCGTTCAAGGAGGTCGTCGTCGCGCCGGCCTACACCGACGCCGCGCTGTCGACGCTGTTCGAGAAGGACAACCTCCGCGTGCTGGCGGTCGGAGCGCTGGACGGCGACCGCGACGCGCTGACCGCCAAGGACCTCGACGGCGGCCGCCTCGTTCAGCAACGGGACGACCAGGCGCCGACCCGCGCGGACCTGGAGGTCGTCACCGAACGGGGGCCGACCGACGAGCAGTACGAGTCGCTGCTGTTCGCGTGGCAGACGATCAAACACGTCAAGTCCAACGCCATCCTGTTCGCGACGGGCACCGAGACCGTCGGCGTCGGTGCCGGGCAGGTCTCCCGCGTCGACGCCGTCGAGATCGCACGCATGAAGGCCGAGAGCGACGCCGATGGCAAGTCCGCAGACGGCGCCGTGATGGCCAGCGACGCCTTCTTCCCGTTCCCGGACGCCGTCGAGCTCGCCGCCGACGCCGGCATCGAGGCCGTGATCCAGCCCGGCGGCAGCGTCAACGACGACGACGTGATCGCCGCCGCCGACGAACACGACCTCGCGATGGTGTTCACCGGCTCGCGGGCGTTCCGCCACGACTGACCGGTCGGTCCGTGGGGAGCCCTGCAACGCCGTCGCACTCCCTGGCGAAGTTCTTCTCTCGGCGACCCGTCCGCTCGAACGACCAGAGTTTGTCGGACGAGCTCCCCCACCCCCCCTCGCCCTCTCGTCCACCCGCGTATCACCGTCGACCGCGATCACACCGCCACGAGACGGGCTTCGCCGTCCTCACCGACGGCGTCGGTTCAGCGCGAGCAGCCCCGCCAGCGCGGCAACCAGCGCCACCGCGCCGAACCCGGGCGTCGAGCCGCCATCCTCGGTGGTCGTCTCGCTCGCGCCGTCGGTGGCGGTTCCGGCGGTTCCGGCGGTCCCGGCGGTCCCGGCGGTCGACCGAGTCGGCGTCGAGGCGTCGGTGGCGGTCGGTGTCGGCGGCGCCGTGGTGGGTGCGGCCGCGGTCGTGGTCCGAGTCGTCGTCGGCACCGCGGTGGTCGTCTGCGGCGCCGCGACGGTGATCGACTGTTGCAGGTCACCGACCACGACGGTGTGCTCGCCGGCGTCGAACGAGGTGGTGATCAGCTCGGTGGTCGTCTCGCCGGGCGCGAGCGAGACCTCCCGCTCGGCGATCACCTCGCCGTCGACGGTCACCGGGACCGTCGTCAGCGCTGGCACGTCGGCATCGTTGGTGAGCTGCACCGTGAGCGTCGCCGTCTCCCCGGCGGCGACGTCCTCGGTCACCCGCAGCGCCGAGGCCGTGACCTCGTCGGTCGGCTCGCGGACCTGGACCGTGACCGCCGCGCGGTGGCGGACGAACACCGTGTAGTTGCCCGGCTCGTCGAAGCGGTGAGTCAGGGTGACGCTCTCGCGGCCGCCCGGCGCGAGCCACGTCCGCTCGGGCGCGTCGAACCGTCCCTGGGGCTCCTCGGTCGAGTACGAGGAGTCGATCAGCACGTCGCCGGTGGTGTTCCCGAAGTTGAACACGTCGACGGTCAGGCGGACCTGCTCGCCGGGCGCGACCGTGACGACCGTGTTCTGGTTCTGCGGCGACGACGACAGCGTCCGCACCTCGCCGGAGCGGTTGGCCGCCACTCGATCGACGTCCGTGACCATGTCCGCGGGCTCGTAGCCGTACGTCTCCGCGTAGACGCCATCGGACCACTCGGTCGGCGGCACCGCGTCGGTCGTGACGTACTTGCGCGCGGTCTCCGCGGGGCCGGGGCCGCCCACGTCGCGGACGATCTCGACGAAGCGGTCGGCGGTGAACTCGTCGTTCTCCAGATCGTTCAGCCGGCGGAACACCTCCTGAAACGTCTGTTCGCCGTCCGTGGCGTTGCGAATCTGTCGGTCCAGCAGCGCGATGGTCGCGCCACCCTTGTCGTAGTCGGTCCCGGTGCCCCAGGTGTCCGGCTCCGCGAGGACACCCGTGTCCCCGTAGGTCTGCAGGAGCATGCCCTGGAACGCGTCCTCGTCCGCGTAGCCGGCCTGCAGCGCCAGCTGGTTCTCGTAGTAGGTGGCGCTGCCCTCGGTGAACCACTCCATACTCTCGCTGTATCCGTACTCCTGGCGGAGGTGGACGTACTCGTGGATGAACACGCCCGGGCTGACGTTCTGGTAGGCGTAGAACGTGCGGTCGCCGACCGCCAGCCCGCTGGCCAGCAGCCGCGGGACGACCGGCGTGACCACCGCGACGGTCGGCTCGTCGTCGTCGCCGACCGACAGTCCACGCGAGGCGTTCTCGAGGACGTCGAGCATCTCGGTCGGCGACAGCCGCGGCGAGGCGCTGTCGGCGACCACCAGCGTGATCTGGCGCCCGTCGACCGTGCGCTCGTAGGTCTCGTGGCCGCCAAGGAGGATCGTCTCGTTGGTCGCCATCCCCTCCGTCGTTCGGAACGTCTCCTCGACCGGAACCTCCCCGGTAGGGGCATCGGCGAACGCCGCCGGCTCGTGGGGCGTGCCGATCGCCCAGTCGCCGCCGTCGTAGATGGGCCGGGCTTCGCTGGTGTTCAGCCGAATCACCAGCCGCGCGTCGTCGGTCCGGCCGTCCCAGACGTACGTGTCGCCGTCGGCGTCGAACCCGTCGGCCTCGACGACGGTCGCACCATTACCCGGGTACAGCTGGAGTGTCTGTGCGTCGCCGGGGTCACGAAGTTCCGTCGTCACGCGGAGGGTCTCGTTCTCGTCGGGGACGAGGGCGAAGCTGTGTTCGAGTTCGACGGGGTCGTCGGCCGTCGCCGTGGGGGCGTCGGCGACGGACGAACTCCCCGACGCCGGGGTTGCGGCTGGACCGACCGCGACGGCCGGGCCGGCGGCGACGATCAACAGCAGCGTGACGGCGAGGGCCAGGGCGGGGATTCGCATACAAATTTGACACTTTTCGGGAGAAATAAACCTATCGGTCCGTCAGCCGACCGCCGTGGGGCGCCGCACCGCCGCGTATGCCGAGCGTCTGACGGGTGCTTTTGCCGGATGGGTCCGTAGCCGATCCCATGACTAGCCTCTCGGAGGTGTACGGCGACAGGCGGGGAGGCCCCGGCCTCCGACGGCTATACCTCGGCGTCGGGCTGTTCCTCGTCGGCTGCGTGCTGGCGGTGTGTGGCATCGTCGTCGGCACGACCGGCGTCCTGCGCGGGTTCGGCGTCGGCCTGTTCGGCGAGCGCAAGATCGCCGGGCTGCTGGGCGGCGTCGGCGTCCCGGCGGTCCTGCTGGGCGTGTTCACCGTCCTCCCGACCAGCAACCGCAACAAGGCTGCGGCGGTCGTCGGCGCCGCCGTCTGCCTGCTCGGGGTCGCGCTGTTCGCCCACGCCTACCCCACCTACTGGGTCGGTTCCTCGGCCGCGACCGACTACACGCTGCCGGTCGCCGGCGTGTACTTCCTGGGCCTGCTGACGGCGGTGTGGTCGCTGTTCGTCGCCGTCGTCAACTTCAAGACCCGCAACGACCCCGGCGGCACCGTCGACATGACGGTCGAACGCCAGGGCCGCACCCGCGTCGTCACCGTCCCCGAACGGGTCTCCTCGGCGATGGGCGGTGTGGGCCTGCTGGGCGGCACGCCCGACGGCGACGTCGAGACCCAGACCAACCGCGGCGCCGCCGACGGCGCCGGCGAGACGAAGGGGCGCTCGGGCGGGACCACCGTCGGTTCGGCCGAGAGCACGTCGACGGGCACCCCCCGGGCGACCGCCGCCGGCGACGGCGGCACCGCCACGGAGACGCTGTCGACGCCCGGCACGGAGTCGACCGACGCCGCCGATGCCGGCCCCGAGCCGAGCGGCCCGCCGGGCGACGGCCGCGACGCCGTCTTCCTCGACGACGACCCCGAACCGAGCCGCGCGGACTCCTACTGCGGCAACTGCCAGCACTTCGAGTACGTCCGCACCGAGCGCGGCATGCAGCCGTACTGCGGCGCCCACGACGAGGTCATGGACGATATGGAGGCCTGCGAACAGTGGGCGCCGAACAACGACGGCGGGAAGCTGCCCGAGTCGTAGCCGACGGTTCGCGAGTCGCCCGACGCGTCGTCCGGCCGCTGCGGTCGAACTACGTGACCCCCGGCCACAGTGCGTCCGTGACGACGTCTGCGGAGCTCCTTTCGACGTAGACTTACGTGGCGGCGGGTGTACCCGGGGCGTGAAAAACATTCGCGACCCGCTCTACGGGTTCATCACGATCGACGAGATGGAACTGGACGTCATAAGTGCACCCGAGGTGCAACGGCTCCGCCGGGTCGCGCAACTCGGATTGTCGGACGCGGTGTATCCGAGCGCCACGCACTCCCGGTTCGAACACTCACTGGGGGTAATGCATCTCGCCGGCGAACTAGCCGACTCGTTGGGCCTTCCGGAGGAGACCATCCAGGCGTACAGGATCGCGGGACTCCTGCACGACGTCGGCCACTCTCCGTTCTCTCACGCGCTGGAGAGTGTCATCGAGGAGCGACTGGGGTTCGAGCACGAACGGCAGTCCGAACGGATCATCAACGAACTCGAAGATCTGTACGCCTCGGACGCCGAGTTCGTCATCGACATCATTCACGGCGATAGCGACTACGACATCGTCGCCGGAGACATCGACGCAGACCGACTCGACTACCTGCAGCGAGATTCGTTGCGGACGGGGTTCCAGAACAGTAGCGTCGACGTCCGGACGATCGTCAACTTCGCCCGAACGCACGAGGAGGAAGTCGTCTTCGACAAGAAGGCGGTGCAGGCGATCGAGGACATGTTCTCGGCCCGGCTGCGGATGATGAAGACCATCGCCGGACACCACGCCACGCGGATCGCCGAAGCGATGCTTCGACGGGCCGTGAACGACTTTCTCGACGAGACCTCGTACACGGCCGCGGATGTGCTCACCTGGGATGACTACCAGCTGCACACGCGTCTCCTAGAGTACGAGGGCCACGAGAACGTCCCACGGAAGTCCGAGAACCTGTACACGCGGATCGCGAATCGGGACCTCTACAAACGGGCCCTCTACGTCAACGAGAACGCCATCGGTCGTGAGACGATCGCCGAGATCGCGAGCGAGTACGACAGCCCGTCCGAGATCGAAGCGCAGATCGCAGCCGACGCCGGTGTCAGCCCGGACCACGTCATCGTAGACCTGCCGTCACTTCCCGACGACGAGAGCACGCGTGTCCGCATCATGATGCCCGATGGCGTCCGAGACTTCTCCGACATCTCGCCGATCCCCTCACACCTCGTCGACGTCGGGTGGCGAAATACCACGCTCGGGGTGTACTCTCCGCGGAGCGACGACGACGCCGTGGCAGACGCCGCGCGGGCCTACTTCGGGGTGTGATCGGACCAGCACCCGAGCACCGACCTCAGTGACCGTGCCGTCGTGGGGGCAGTCCGGACCGACGAACGCGACGCCGGGTGTGCCCACCGAATACTGGGCCAGCCACCGCAGGTCCGAAGCGCCAGCCCAACAGCTGCTACAGCCCCGACAGCGTCTCCCGGACGTCGTCCCAGTGGCTCCCCTTCCAGAAGCAGCCCCCGCAGTCCCGACACCGCCACACCTCGGTCTCGGCGGGGTCGGGCGCGTACTCGGGCGTCGCCTCGTCGTCCGCGATCGCCGCGACGGGCCCGTTGCAGCGCCCGCAGCGTGCGGGTTCGGCGGCCAATTCCAGCGAGACGCCTGCCGCGGCAAGTTCGCGCAGTTGGCCCTCGGTCTGGCGGTCGGTCAGCAACAGGGCGTCGTCGGCCCGCGCCGCGAGGTCGTGGTCGCGGGTGACGATTCGGCGGTCCTCCGCGCGGGCGATCCGTAGCAGTTCGTCGTCGGCCTCGACGCCGCGGTCCAGGGCGTAGGCGGCGTCGTGGCCGCACATCCGCAGGTGCGCGCGGACCCCGCCACACATCGCGTCGAGGAGGAGCCTCACGACTCCAGGAACGACCGCACGTCGTCGAGGCGCCCGGCGTTGAGCAGGTCGTCGGCCTCGACCCAGCCCCGCCGCGCGGTGCGGACGCCGTAGCGGACGTTCTCGAACTCGGCGGGCGCGTGGGCGTCGGTGTTGGCGACGACCGTCGCGCCGGCGTCGACGGCGGCCTTCACCGCGCCGCCCCAGAGGTCGAGTCGGTGCGGGTTGCTGTTGATCTCCAGGGCGACGCCCGCCGCGGCGGCAGTCTCCGCCAGCGCGGCGGCGTCGAGGTCCAGCCCCGCGCGGCTGTTGAGCAGGCGCCCGGAGGGGTGGCCCAGCACGTCGACGTGGGGGTGTTCCATCGCCGCACAGAGTCGCGCGGTCGCCGTCTCCGCGTCTTGATCCAGCGCGCTGTGGGGTGAGGCGACGACGATGTCCAGCTCGGCGAGCGTGTCGTCGGACAGCGACACCGCCCCCTCGGCGTCGACGTTGGTCTCGACGCCGTGCAGGAGTTCGACGTCGACGGTGTCGGCGACCGACTCGACCACCTCGCGCTGCTCGGCGAGGTCCTCGGCGTCGAGGCCGGTGTCGGCGACGACGCCCGGCCCGACCGCGTGGTCGGTGATCGCGAGGTAGTCGTGGCCGAACTCGGCCGCGGCGCGGGCCATCTCCCCCACGCTGTACCCGCCGTCCGACCAGTCGGTGTGGGTGTGGAGGTCGCCCCGAACGGCTCCGGGTTCGACCAGGTCCGGCAGGGCGCCGCTCGCGGCAGCGGCGACCTCGCCGCGGTCCTCGCGCAGTTCCGGCGGGACGAACGCCAGTCCGAGCACCTCGTACATCGACGCCTCCGTGTCGCCCGCGAGTCGCTCGCCGGCCCGCTGCCCGTCCGCGGGATCGACGTCGCTCACGTCGAAGGCGCCGTACTCGTTCAGCGAGATGTCTCGCTCCAGGGCGTAGTTCCGCAGCGTGATGTTGTGACCCTTGCTCCCGGTGAAGTACTGCAGCGCCGAGCCGTACTCCTCGGGGGCGACCGTCCGCAGGTCGACCCGGACGTCCCGAACCCGCAAACTCGCCTTCGTCTCGCCGGCCTCGATGACGTCGGTCGCCCGCTCCCAGTCGGTGAACGCTGCGACGACCGCCTCGGGCTCGTCGGTCCCGACGAGAACGTCGACGTCGCCGATGGTGGGGTTCCACCGGCGCAGCGAGCCGGCGGTCTCGCAGCGCTCGACGGCGGGGTGGTCACGGAGGTTCGCCATGGCGGCCTCGGCGAGCGGTCGAGCGTCGCCCAGCAGCTGGCGCTCGTGGGCCTGGCGGGCGAACGGGATGCCGTCGAGGATGTTCTGCTCGGTCTTCGCGCCGAAGCCCGAGACCTCCTGAATCTCCTCGTTCTCGCCGGCGGCCTCCAGGTCGTCCAGCGTCTCGATCCCGAGCTCGCGGTACAGTGTGCCGACGGTCTTCGGGCCGACGCCCTCGACGCGGGTCAGCGCGTCCACCTCGGCGGGCATCTCCGCGCGCAACTCCTCGAGTTCTGCGATCGACCCCGTCTCGATGGCCTCGTGGAGTTTGCTCGCGATGGCGTCGCCGACGTGGTCCAGTTCAGCCAGCGCGTCGGCGCCACCCTCCGCGTCGAGTTCGGTCAACGGCGTCGGGTGGCCCGCGACGGACTCGGCGGCTCGTCGGTAGGCCCGCGGTTTGTACTCGACGTCGGTCGCCTCCAGGCGGTCGGCGAACTCGGACAGCAGCGCGGCGAGTTCGTCGTTGGTGACCACGACTACCGCCTCCCGCCGCCGCCGTAGCCCCCGGCGCCGGCACTGTCCTTGCCCAGCGCCTGGTCGAGGAAGTTCAGCCACCGCTGGGTGTCCGCCCGCTCCTGGGCCTCGGCTTCGGCCTCGATGCTCGATCCCCCGAGGTTCTCCAGGGCGTTCAGCGCCCGCTCGATGCCGACGATGGCCTCGACGAGTCGCTCGCCCTCGGCCTTCGTCAGGTCCGGGTCGTCCTCCAGACGCTGGCGGCGCTGGAGGCGCTCCCGCCGGAGGTTCTTCTTCGCCTCGTCGACGCGGTCGCGCTCGCCGGGCGGCACCGTCTCGCGGCGCTTGATCTCGAAGACGAACTCCCGGAGGTCGACGGACTCTCCCTGGACCTCGATCTCCTCGGGGATGTCCGCGCCGACGGTCGCCCCCTCGCGGTCGAGTCGCGCGAGGAGCCGCTCGCGCTCGATGTCGTCCATGGCCGAGCGTTGGAGCGCGCCCGGCCAAAAGCCTTCGACCGTGCGGCGGCAAGCGTCTCCGTCGACGGTCGCCCGGTGGCGCCGCCTCGGACCCAAAACCCCTTATCCGGGCCATCCCAAGCGAGGCCACGATGGCAGAGTGTGACGAGTGTGGGGCCGACGAGAACATGCCCTACCAGTGTCGCCACTGCGGCGGCACCTTCTGTGGCGACCACCGACTGCCCGAGAACCACGACTGCCCCGGGCTGGGGGAGTGGAACGACCCGGACGGGGTGTTCGCCAGCGACTTCGACGACAGCGTGGCCACGGCAGGCGGGGAGAGTTCCGGCGGCCTGACCTCGCGGCTGCCGTTCGACACCGGACCCGGGGGCGTAGTCGGCTACTTCCGCGGGAACATGACTTACGTGTTCCTCGCGTTGATGTGGATCACCTTCTTCGCTCAGCAGGTGTTCCTGACGCTGTTCGTGGAGGTAAACCAGTTTAACCAGGTCACGACGCCGGAAACCTTCGAACTGTACCGCAGCATCTTCTACCTCCAGACGAGCCATCCGGAGTTCGTCTGGACGTGGGTCACCTCCATCTTCGCACACGGCGGCTTCTTCCACCTCATCGGCAACAGCATCATCATCTTCTTCTTCGGCCGGTTGGTCGAGGACTACGTCGGATCGCGAGACTTCTCGATCCTGTTTCTCGCCACCGGCGCCCTGGCTGGCCTCGGTCAGATCGGCGTGAACCTGGCGCTGGGCCAGACCGGCGGTGTCCTCGGCGCCTCCGGCGCCGGGCTTGCGATCCTCGGCATCCTGACCGTCCTCCGCCCCGATCTGAAGGTGTACCTCTACTTCGTGGTGCCCGTCCCGATCTGGGCGATCACCGGCTTCTACGCGCTGATCAGCGTCGGCGGTATCTTCGGGTTCGGCGTCGCCGGCTTCAGCGGCAACGGCGTCGCCGACGCCGCACACCTCGTCGGCCTGCTGATCGGTCTGTGGTACGGCCAGCGCGTGAAGGGCAACATCCGGATGCCCAACAACGTCCGGTTCGGCGGGGGTGGTCCCGGCGGACCGGGCGGCCCCGGCGGCCCCGGCGGACGCCGGCGCGGTCCGTTCTGAACCGATGGAGCTCGTCCGCCCCGAGTTCGTCCCCGACCCCGACGACGACCGCAAGGCGATGGAAGCCGTCCAGCGAGCGGTCGCCGATGCGGCGACGTTCGACGACGATCACGCGTTCGACCCCGAGACGCTCCCGGGCGGCGAGTTCGGCGAAGCGGCGCCGGTGATCGCTGGCATCGACCAGGCCTTTCTCGACGACCGCGCGGTGTCGGCGGTCGTCGCTCGACGCGGCGGCGAGACGATCGAGCGCGTCGGCGCGGTCGAACCGCTGTCGATCCCGTACGTGCCGGGACTGCTGTCGTTCCGCGAAGGCGGGCCAATCCTGGCCGCCGTCCAGAAACTGTCGGTGGAGCCGGACCTGCTGGTGTTCGACGGCTCGGGACGGATTCACTTCCGGGAGGCCGGCCTCGCGACCCACCTCGGCGTCGTGTTGGACTGCCCGAGCGTCGGCGTCGCGAAGTCGCTGCTGTGTGGCACGCCCGACGGCGCCGTCGCGGACCTCCCGGCCGGCGAGCGGGTGCCGATCCGTGCGGACGACGACGTGACCGCGTCCGAGGGGACTCTGATCGGCCACGCGGTCCAGACCCGCCAGTACGACTCGCCGAACCGGTCGATCAACCCGCTGTACGTCTCGCCGGGCCACCGCGTCAGTGCGGCGACGGCGGCGACGGTGGCTGCGCGGTGTGCCACCGAGTACAAGCTCCCAGAGCCGACGCGGTTGGCGGACAACTACGCGGCGGAGTTGAAACGTGAGTGCGCGTAGCGCTGCTGGTGGTTCTTCCCCGACGACTTCCGAAGCCCTCGGCCACCTCGGGCGCGCTGACTCGCTGCGGTCCTCACTCCCTGTGGTCGTTGCGGTCCTTCCGTCGCCAGTGCGCCCGACGCGGCCTCGCCCTTCGAGTCCGCCAGGCAGTGAGGCGACACGTCCCACCGCACCACGACGCACCGCAGCCTCGTCCTCCCCAGCCGACTGCGTTGCTCGGGCGTTGCCCTGCGCTACTCGTCCCTCGCACGGCGCCGGCTCGCGGTCGCGCAGGCGGAACTGCGCGACCGCTCTCCGGCGCGCGCCAGCGCGAGGGTTCGATTTCTCGGGCCGTCGAACCGAAACCCAGTTGCGATGGCCAGTCGAACTCGGGGTATGCTCTCTGTCGCGCTGGCCGGCAAACCCAACGCCGGCAAGTCGACGTTCTACACGGCGGCGACGATGGCCGACGTCGACGTCGCCAACTACCCGTTCACGACCATCGACGCCAACCGCGGGGTGGCACACGTCCGCACCGACTGTCCGTGTCTCGACCGCGCGGAGCGCTGTGGCGCCGACCGCTGTCACGACGGCAAACGGTACGTCCCCGTCGAACTGCTGGACGTCGCCGGCCTCGTCCCCGGCGCCCACGAGGGGAAGGGGCTGGGCAACCAGTTCCTCGACGAACTGACCGACGCCGACGTCATCCTCCACGTCGTCGACGCCTCCGGCGCCACCGACGAGGCCGGCGAACCCGTCGAACCGGGGAGCCACGACCCCCTGGAGGACGTCGACTTCGTCGAGCGGGAGATGGACCTCTGGTTGGCGGACATCGTCGACCGCAACTGGGAGTCCGTCGAGCGCCGGTCGCGCTCGCCCGACTTCGACATCGACGACGCCCTCTCGGACATGCTCACCGGCTTCGGCGCCGCGCCCGCCGACGTCCAGGCCAGTCTCCGCGCGGTCGACTACCCCGACGACCCCATGGCCTGGGACGACGCGGACCGGGAACGCCTCGCAAGCGACGTCCGCGAGCGGACCAAGCCCATCGTCGTCGTCGCCAACAAGGTCGACGAGGCCCCCGACGACGTCGTCGACCGCTTGCTCGACCTCGATCGCCCGGTCGTCCCCGCGACCGCGCAGGGGGAACTGGCGTTGCGCCGTGGCGCCGACGCCGGCGCGCTCGACTACGACCCCGGCGATCCGGACTTCGAGATCACCGGCGACCTCCCGGCCGACCAGCGCGACCGCCTCGACGACCTCGCGGCGACGATGGCGACCCACGGCGGCACCGGCGTCCAGACGGCGCTGAACCGAGCGGTGTACGGCCTGCTCGACCGGATCACGGCCTACCCCGTCCAGGACGCGAGCAACTGGACCGACGCCGAGGGCAACGTCCTCCCCGACGCCCACCTGCTCGCCCGCGGCTCCACGCCCGTGGACCTCGCGTACGCCGTCCACAGCGACATCGGCGACGGCTACCTCCACGCCGTCGACGCCCGCAGCGACCGCCAGGTGAGCGACGACTACGAACTCGAGGAGGGCGATGTCGTCCGCGTCGTCAGCACGGCCCGCTGATCAGCGGCCGAAGTGCTTCGCGACGTACCACGCCGAGACGGCACCGACCACGCCCAACACCATGGGCATCACCAGAACGACGATCGCGAGCGAGATCATCGACCCGAGGAACACCTCGATCAGCGTCTCGTCGGTGAACAGCAGCAAGACCACCCCGCCGAGGACCCCTGCCCCGAGTGCCGCCAGGATACCACCGACGACGCCCATCGCGCCGCCGTCCATGTACTCGTCCCCCCAGTTGTCCGTCCGGAGGCCGACGTACGCGCCGGCGATCAGCGTCGTCGGGAGGAGGGTGAATCCCGGCGGGACGCCCGCCGCCATCCCAACCGCGATGGCGACGGTGCCGAGGCCGAACTGGAGGGCGATGCCCCGGCCGACCGCCGAGCGGTCGATGTCGAACGACCCGCTTTTCGTCCGTGTGCCTTGGAAGCTCATGTGGGGACCACGTCTCGACGGTGCTCGCCCAGTTTCAAAGTGTTTTGCGTTTGAACAAATCGTCACGGCAGCGTCCCGAGCGGCTCCCACTGCACCGCCACCAGGAGGACCGCGAGGAACACGTACGCCCCGCGAATCAACAGCATCGTGGCGATCTCGGGCTCTGCGCGCCGGGCGATCCCGGCGACGACGGCGAACGCCGCTGCCGCCAGCACCGCCCCCGGCGGGAACACGTCGGCCGCCGCGAGCGCGACCGTCGCCAGCAGGCCGCCGACCATCAGTCCGTAGGCGACCGTCCGGGACCGAGACCGGCCCAGCGCGACCGCGACGGTCCGTTTCTCGATGGAACGGTCGTACGCGTAGTCCTGGGAGTCGTCGATCACCTTCACGCCAGAGAGGACGACGAGGAACACGACGCCAAAGCCCAGCGGCACGGGCGCGAACGCGCCGGCCTGGGCGTAGTGGCCGCCGACCAGCGCCAGCGCGACGCCCAACGGGTACCCCGTGGTCGCCGTGACGGGGTTGGTGTCCAGTTGCGGGGCGTGGCCGGCGGCGATCAGCCACCCCGGCAACGTCACCAGCGCGGCGACCACGTCGACGAGCAACCACAGGCCGACGACGCAGGCGGCGAACAGCGCCGTCGCCGCCCACCGAGCGACCCGACAGCCCCGCTCGGTCAGCGGGTGGGCGTCGTCCTCACCGCGGACGTAGAAGTCGACGTACCCGTCGGTGACGTGGGCGACGTACAGCCCGGCGAACACCGCCGTCGCGTGCAGAGTGGCGGGTCCC
>Ga0207850_100090_pt1 | contig 91614 bp, 84 predicted proteins | sample 23E2SouthBayCA_FD_187746 | JGI IMG/M metagenome (GOLD analysis project Ga0207850, IMG submission 187746) | Aerobic enrichment media microbial communities from Eden Landing Ponds, California, USA - A23 E3 (3) (SPAdes) | ecosystem: Environmental > Aquatic > Marine > Unclassified | place...
CCTCGATGTCGGTTCCCTCCATCCTGCCCGTGCAGAAGCGGGCAAGGGTGAGGTTGTTCGCCTATTAAAGGAGGTCGTGAGCTGGGTTTAGACCGTCGCGAGACAGGTCGGCTGCTATCTATTGGGGGTGTCTGGTGCCTGACGGGAACGTCCGTATAGTACGAGAGGAACTACGGATGGTGGCCACTGGTGTATCGGTTGTCCGAGAGGGCAGTTGCCGAGTAGCCACGCCACACGGGGTAACGGCTGAACGCATCTAAGCCGGAAACCCACCTGGAAAAGAGGCACCGCTGAGACCACTCGTAGAAGACGAGTTCGATAGACTCGGGGTGTACGCACCGAGGCAACGAGGTGTTTAGCCCGCGAGCACTAACAGGTCGAAGCCACCATTCATACCGCATTGTTGAACTGGACGAACGAGTCCAGGCGCAATCTGGATCGCACATACACACAGTCGCCGCATCGACCAACCGATCGCTGGCCTCGCGCGGTTCGATTCCGCGGATCGGCGTTAAGGCGGCCATAGCGGCGGGGTTACACCCGTACCCATCCCGAACACGGAAGTTAAGCCCGCCAGCGTTCCGGTGAGTACTGGAGTGGGAGACCCTCTGGGAAACTCGGTTCGCCGCCTCCATTCATCGTCGGCCATCTCGGCCGACTCGTTCATCACCTCTCGACCAGTGACAACTGTCGCTGGTCGGGGGGTTTCTGTGATCCCTGGGAGTGGCAACCCCTCTCGTGCCCGGATCCGATGGGCTTAAGCGAGCAAGCGGGATACTAGCGAACGCGCCAAGGTGGCAGAGTTCGGCCGAACGCATCCGCCTGCAGAGCGGAACCCCCGCCGGTTCAAATCCGGCCCTTGGCTTCTTGCAGCGTACAGTGCACGAGCAGCGGCAGCGACGGTGCGTAGAGTCGGGACGGCAACTCAGTGGTCGTCAGCGCGGAGGCGCTGGAACGCGACGAACGGGCGGGGTCGGTGTGGTCAGTCTCGATCCGTGTCAGCCTCGTCCTCGCCGCGCTGCCGGGTCAGGAGACGGATCGCACCGCCGAGGCCCGCGAGTGTCCCAGCGATGCCGAAGCCGGGGCCGTCGGCACCGGACGAACTGTCGCCCGAATCCGGCGAATCGCCGTCGAAACCGAACGGCCCGCCCCCGGTGTCGTCGGTGTCCGTTCGCGCGTCGGTCGCACCAGCGGTGTCGTCCTGTTCGTCGCCATCGCTGCCGTCTACGGTATCGGTGGAACCACTGTCGGCATCGATGGAAGTGCCGCCGGTGTCGGTGGAAGTGCCGCCGGTGTCGGTGGAAGTGCTGTCGGTATCAGTGGGACCGCCGCCAGAATCGGGCTCACCTTCGTCGGATTCGTCGTCGTCCGACCGGCCGTCTTCCTCGGAATCGTCGTCTTCGACGACGATCGTCGTCATCTTGTCGGTATGCGCGCTGTGGACGCCGAGTTCGTACTCCCCTGGCTCGGCCACTGAGTGGGAGAAGGTCACGGTGTCGGTCGCGTCGCGTTCGAGTTCGAGAGTGCGAGTGTCGACAGTCGCGTCGGCAAACCGGTACTCGACGTCCTGTGCCCCGCTTTCGTGAGCGGTATTCACGAACTTCGCCCGCACGTCGAACGCCTCGTCCGCTCGCACCCGCTCAGGGGTGTCGAGATCTCGGATCTCGAAGAACGCCCGTCGGTCGATCACTGCCACCCGGCGGGTCGAGTCGACTACGAGGTTCGACAGTTCGACCGGGTCGGGCTGGGCGTCGCCCGGCTCGTACGCGTCGTCGAGACGAGATTCGAGGCCGCCGCGGACGGTGTCGGTCAGCAGGTGCGTCGCCGCCTCGAAGTCCCCCTCGTCCATTCGACGGGCGACCTCGTCGAGACCGGTCTCGAGGGAGTCGCGGGCCTCGGCCGGATCGGCCTTGAACGCGACGTCGGGGAGCGCTTCAATCTCGTCGCGCACCGTCCGTACCACCGGGTTCAGTCGGGTCTCGACGCCATCGCGATCGGCACGGAGTTCCCGGGTGTCGTCCGGGAACGGGACGACGAACGTGAACTTCCCGTCGTCCGGTTCGTCGGCGTGGTCCGACAGATAGGAATCGCCGAAACCGCGGCTGTCGAGGACGGCGTCGTCGCGGTCCAGCGACGCGAGCGAGACCGGCGCATCGTCGCTCGACGACATCGGCTCGCCCTCGCGTTTCCACAGCCGTCTAACGGTCACAGCGCCCGCCTCGTCGACGCGGCCGATCCCGTACAGCACCGCGCGCTCGTCGCCGGCCGGTTGCGGGTTGCGGAGCGAGAAAGCGTACTCGGGGTCGTCCGGTGGGGGCGCGACGAGTTGCTGGTTCTGCTCCGACCCGGATGACGTTATCGGCGGCACTGGCTCGAAGTCCCCCTCGAGCACCCGCTGATAGGCGAGCGTGTCGATGAACCTGTCCTCGCCGTAGGCCATCAACGACAGGTTCTTCGTGTCCGGGTCGAGCGAATACGACCCGTCGCTCAGCCAGAATCCGGTACTCACGACCCCGTCGGCGGCGTGAGCGGTATCCACTCCGCCCTCATCGTCGTCTTGGGCCCACACCGGGGAGTAGAGGTCCTCGCAGTGCCCCGCTTCGAGGAAGTGATGCACCGCCTCGTGTGCCGCGGTGACTGGGAGCCCGAAGGAACTCCCATCCAGTGACGACGACCACGGTGGGTGCTGGCACCCCGACGGGCCCTGTTGGAAGTGCAATCCCGCGATATCATCATCCAATACGTCGCCCAGGTTGTGAAATTCGAAGTATCCGTCGGGGACGACGACGAACGTCTCGTCGAAGTCGGTGGCCGGAAACGCGTCCTCGACCGCCGTGTGTGCCGCGGCGAAGTCGACGTCGTAGTCGCCTTCGGTCGTAGTGCCATCTATCGGTGAACCAACGCCCCGTGCCGTGATGCCGTCGTTCGGGACCGGAAAGAGGATCTCGAAGACGTTTTCGACACTTTCGAGGTCGTCTTCGAACCTCGCGTCCGGGTCGCAGCTGTCGTCGCCCTCCGGACAGATCCGCCCGTCGTCGTCGCCGTAGTTGCTCCCGCCGTCGGGATCGCGCAGCTGGACGAAGCCGACACTGAGCTCGGGCTGGGTCTGGATAGTGAAGTCCTCGTTCGATTCGAGCGTGTGGTCGGGGATTCGGACTGTCCGTTCGCTCGTCTCGTAGTCCGGCACTTCGATCGTCAGTTCGGACCGCCCCTCGTCAAGTTCCCACACCGGGGGCGGTGTCGTCCCGTCGTCGTCGAACACTTCCTCGGGCGACGGGTCGATAGACGCCGACGACTCCGTCGGCGTTCGCGAGATGGCGTTGACGGTGTCCGCGTCGAGTTCGAACGACTCCTCGATCTCGGGGAGCGTGAGCTCGATCGGCTCGTCGGGCAGCGTCGCGGGATCTTTCGCCACTACCTCGAACAGCACGGTCGTGTTTCGCTTCGCCGCGAGGTCAGGAACGCTCGACGGGGGCGTACCGATATCGGTCATCATCATGTCCCGCTCGGGGATCTCGGTGTCCTCGACGGTCTGGACGAGCCGGACGTTGTCGAGTTCCCACGCGCACTGGTCGTGGTGCCCGATCGTGCCGTTGCAGACCCGCGAATCCTCGCTTGATCGGTCCGACCCCGTCGCAATGGCGAGCAGTCCGCTCTCGGTCACGAAGTAGACGACTCCATCGTGGACGATCGGCGACGCCATCGCGGTCCCGGACCGTTGCCAGTCGCGACCGGCCCCGTCGGTGTCCCAGGCGTAGAGGTTCCCGGTGACGGGGTTCTCCGGGTCGGGATCGACGTCCGAGAAGTAGACGACGCCGTCAGCGACCGTCGGGGACGACTCGATCCCCTTCAATTCAGTGTCGAAGCTCCCGCCCGGGACGGCCTCCAGTCTGTGGTCCCAGCCGCCCACGTAGGCAACGCCGTCGGCCACCGCGGGCGTCGAGTGGGACACGACGTCGCCCGCCACGATCTCGGTCAGCCCGAGTTCGGCACCGCTTTGCGCGCCGATGGTCGCCAGGTACCCGGTTAACTCGCTCTGGAACTCGCCCACTTGCGTCCGGTTGACCGTCGCGTAGACTCGTCCGTCGGCGACCGTCACCGACCCTCCGATCGTGGTCGCGATGTCGTCCGGCGGGTTCATGAAGGAGGGTTCCCAGTTCCACTTCTCGGTGCCTGACGCGGCGTCCAGCGCGTAGACGCCGATATCGTACTCGGGGGACAGGGTGGCGCGGTCGGTTTCCTGGTACACTCGGGGATGGTACACGACGCCGTCGACGGCCGTCGCCGACCAGAAGTTCGTCACGCCGGTCTGCCACTCCCACTGGACCGCACCCGACTCCGCGTCGAGGGCGTACAGGTACGACTCGAGACTGGACCCCGGATCCATCGGGTCGACGTTCTCCTCGGAGACGGCGTCACCGACGAACACCGTTCCCCGGTGGACGGTCGGTGACGACCGTATATCGTTCCCCCGCGGGAGAGGGTGGCTCCAGTCGATTTCGCCGGTCGCCGCGTCGATCGCGTAGACGGTCCCGGAGAGCGACGCGACGTAGACCGTGCCGCCGGCGACGCTCGGCGCGGACGACCAGGTGACGTTCCCGATCGACGGCGGCTCTTCCCAGACGGGTTCGCCGTCGTCGGCCCTCAGCGCGTGGACGGTCCCGCTGCCGGCCACGACGTAGACCACACCGTCCACGATCGTCGGGGAGGACCCGCCTGCGATCGGAAACGTCCAGAGCAACTCGCCCGCCTCCGGCGCGTCTTCCTGTTCCTGTGTCCCTCCTCGCTCTCGGTTCCGGTTCGCCCGGTTCGTGCCCTCGCTCGCGTGCGTTGCGGCGCCCGTCCCGAGCCCGACCGCACCGAGAGCGCCTGCGCCACCGAGTAGCCTGAATATGTCCCGTCGACTGAATCCCGACCCGTCGTCTACCCCTGTGTCCTGTGATTCTGTCATTGTGTCTTGTCCCGGGAGCGTGTCGGCGTCGACCGCCGCCGGTCGTCGTCGGCCCCGATCCCCAGCTGTTGGGTCGCAGCGCCCGTAGCGTGTCGCCACTGCGGCTCCCGCGACGAGGCGCTCGCGACGTCGAGACTCTATTTCACTGTGTCGGTATTTAATAATTTTGTAGGTGTCCGAAGAACGAGGCGCGGGACTCTCGCCACGGATGTCGAGCGGATGCGCTTCCGTCATCGAGCGGATGCGCTTCCGTCATCGAACGAATGCGCTTCCGTACGTCAGCTGCCCGCGAGGCTTAGGTAGCTCCGGTCCCTAGATCGGTTCCCATGCGGAAGGACGAACTCCTGTATCTTCATCACCTGCTGGCCCTGGTCCGCGAAGAGGTAACCGAACAGGGTGGCGCGCCCGCGGGCGCGTTCGCGTCGTACGAGGAGGTTGACGTGGGGCCGATGGCGATTTACGCGGCAAAAAGCGAACACGAGCGCGCTGTTCGCGCGCTGGCGACGACGCTCGCGGCGGTCGCGGCGGGCGACACAGAACGCGCGGTCCCGTCGCCCTGACCGGCTTGCGGCGGTGGCAGTGTGCCGCTTTCGCCCGTGTGCGTGTCGCGTGGTGGCCAGTCGTCGCCCGAGCGGGCCGAATTGGTAATCGTTATACGCTGGGGCGCCCGACCACCCGCACATGCAACGACGAGCCGCCGCGATGTATTTCGCGTTTTTCCTCGTCCTCGGAGCGGCCGCCTATGGCCTCCTCGTGACGACGTCAGCGCCGACCGTCGCGATGGACGGAGACAGCTACGCGTCCGGTGACCCGATCACTCTCGGCGAACGGGACTACACCGTCGCGAGCGTCGATAGCGGCGGCGAGGGCGAACTCTCCTGGGTCAACGAGTCGGCGACGCTCTCGGCCACGCTGGACAACGGATCCGAGGTCGCAGTGACCGCCGTCAGCTGGGACGGACAGATGGACCGCTACGAGGCGACCTTCGAAGACGGCGAGACGATTCCCTTCAACGACAGCCAGTACACGGTCGGCGTCAACGGGTCCGCGCCGTCGCTGACGCTGACGGACGCCGAGAACGCGAACCTCTCTGAGACGTTCGCGGTCGGTGATTCGCTGACCTACCAGCAAAACGAGACGACCGTGACCGAGATCGGGTCGTCGACGGCGACGGTCGTCTGGGGCGGCCCCTACGTCGTCGACGTCAACAACGAGAGCGTCTCGAACCCGACGAACGCGACGCTGGTCGAGGTGCGCGACTACGGTACGCTCGCCGAGGAGGACCCGTCGCTGTACAACCAGACGACGCGGATCGACGGGACGCTGTACGTCACGCTCCGGGAGGAGGATCAGAACGTCCCCGTCGAGGAGTACTTCGGGCCGAAAGAGCGCCACCTCATCAGCGAGAACGGCACGCTGGACTACAACGGCAACGAGACGACCGTCGCGTCGGTCACGAACGAGAGCGTCGAGCTCACCTGGGCCGGCACGGCGACCAACACGATCGAACTCGAGGAAGGCGAGAACTTCACCGCGGGCGTCCCGGGTTCGGAGACGCAGTACTTCCCCTTCTTCCCCGACAACTCTTCGGTGAAAATCTTCGAGACCGACCAGCGATTCGGCGAGTACAGCGCACAGACCGACGAGAAAGACGACTACGACTCGCGGATGCTCGGGCTCTGGGGGATCGTCGACCTGAGCATTCTCGCGGTGATCATCTTGCTCATGTCGGCGTATCTCCCGGTCAGGGGATAGCCGCGGACGAGTGACGCGGCGGCGCTGCTGGACTGTTTTTCGCAGGATCTCGAACCGAAAGCTGTCGCTGCGTGCGCCGCTCCGTGACCGGAGAGTGTCGCAACGAGTTCGGTCGTCAATCTTCGAGCGTCGTCGGTCAGAAAGTGGTCGCTGAGAGTCGTCGTCGGTCAGTCGGTACGACTCAACCAGACCAGCAGGACACCGATCCCGACGGTGAGGAGGACACCGAGGATCTGAAGGGCGGACGCGGCGGCGTCGCCTTTGACCGTCCACGGTGTCCCCGCGACGGTCCCGACGCCGATCAACACGAGGAGGACGCCGACGGCGATACCGACGGGTTCGAGCCGGTCGTCGAAACGTTCAGTCACGCTCATACTACTGCCGTCGCGGTTCTCCGTGGTAAACTTCGTGGTTTGCAGTTCAAGTCGCTCTGGCCATCGGGGTGGACCTCACGTCCGTTCGCCGGAGCGTCACTGACGCTCCGAGGTTTCACGAAACTCGCGAGACTCTCCCAGGAGCGGGCCGGGAGGGAGTTGAACCGAGTGGAGACGTGCTCGCGTCGCTGCGCGCGTCTCCCCGGATTCAATCCACCTGGCCGCTTCGCTCGTCACGTCCGTTCCTCGCAGAAGCGGGCCGGGAGGGAGTTGAACCGGAGGAAGACGGCCTTGCTCACTCGTTTCACTCGCTGCGCGAGGCGCGACTTCCAGGGTTCAATCCCTCCGGTGACGCTTCTGGTACTCACTGTCGTTCGCACACAGAAGCGGGCCGGGAGGGAGTTGAACCACGCCCGAGAACCTGCGCTCCGCGCAGAACCTCGGTCTGCTTCAATCCACCTGGCCGCTTCGCTCGTCACGTCCGTTCCTCGCAGAAGCGGGCCGGGAGGGAGTTGAACCCCCGACCATCTGGTTAAAAGCCAGACGCTCTGCCTGACTGAGCTACCGGCCCGCACATTCCTCTCCGTGAGTTTTCGGTTAAGACCTTACGATCGGCGTCCTCCGTCGAAGCGGCGCCGGAGCGCATCCGCGACGATTTCGTCGGGTTCGACGTCCTCGAGCGCGGCGCGACGGCGCAGTTCGCGGTACACTTCGGGCGGGAGTTCGACGGTGAGTTCGCCGAGTGTCACGCCTTCGGCGGCGAGCGCGTCTGCGACGCTCGTGCCGTCGTTGACGTCGCTGGCGACCGAGCGGACCTGCCGGACCGTCAGATCGTGGTCGAGGACGGCCCACGCGAGCTGGAGGCGCGCCTCGCCGGCGACGCGGGCGATGTGTTTCGCGGCGGTCGGGGCGATCTCGCCCATCGCGACGTGTTTCCGGATCGACCGCGGGAGGTCGTGGACGCGCGACCACTTCCTGATGAACGCGACGGTCGCCTCGCCGCCGGCGCGCTCGGCGGCGGCCTTGTACGACCCCTCACCGCGGACCAGCGCGGCACAGGCGGCCGCGCCCCGGAGCATGAAGACAGTGTCCGTCTCGCCGGCGGCGTCGCCGGCGAACTGGCGGACCGTCTCCGCGGCCGTCGCCAGACTCTCCGGGTCCTCGGGGTCGAACTCGACAGCCTCCTCCGGTCGCTGGCCGGTGACGCTCGGGTCACCCCTGATGACCGGTGCGCCGACCGGCGACTCGCGGTCGGTCGGCGGATCTGGCCCCTCACTCATTGTGCGTTCGTTAGTAACGGTCGTCTAAAAGCCTCCCGTCTGCCCGGACCGCGGACACACCCGCGGTCGACGGAGTGGGCGCGCAGTTCGGGCGGCGTCAGCGCGCGGTCAGTCCGACGCGCTCTCGGCCCGCTCGTCGGAGAGGTGCTCCCACACTTCGGCACAGCCACACCCGTCCTCGACGCCGTCGAGATGGGCGCGCTCGTCTTCGTGGCTGGTTCCGGACGCCGACTGTTCGTCCTCTGCGTCATCAGTTACCTGGGTCATCGCTCGATGTACTCTACTGTACGTGTTCTACCGTGTTAAGGCCTGAAGCTTCCGTAATTGTGTCCCGAGCTTCGGTTTACCGGCAATCCCTTCACCTATCTGGGACGCCGCCACCGGGCGGAGACGCGCCCGAATCGCCGGCGAGTCTTGTGCCGGGCGACAGGCTCTGGGGCGTCGAGCCCGAACGACTCGTCGATGACCACGGACGTCCACCAGCTCGACGACGGCGCCTGGATCAGCGTCAACGACGAGCGCCGGATCAACGTGAGCGACCTCTGGCTGCTCGCCCGCCAGGACGTCTGTGACTGCGAGACTTCGGATTTCCTTGTCGAGGGGTTCGCCGAGGTGGGCGTCGACCACCCCGACATCCAGGCGCGGGTTTCGGGGCGGTGTATCACCTGCGGGATGGAGGGGGTCACCGGCTGGATCACGGTCGGGCGCGTCATCGACCCCGAGAGCGGCGACTTCTCGCCCGTCGACACCGCGAGCGTCCATATTCCGGACAGACGCCGTCGCCTCGCCCGTCCCGATTAACCGGCAACACTGTCCCTTTTCCGGCAGAGGTGGGGGTCCCTTGTCGACTTGCGGGCGTCCTTAAGTGTGGAGCCATTGAGAACGGGTACGAATGCCGACGAAAGTCGAGAACTGGAAAGACGAGGTCTACGGATCGGAGATACGCGAGCACCTGATGGAGTTCGCGGCGGAGGGCTGGGACGCCATCCCGGAGGACGAACACGACGCGTGGTTCGAGCGGTTCAAATGGTGGGGGCTGTACCACCAGCGGAAGGGCCAGGAGTCGTATTTCATGATGCGGATCGGGACGCCGAACGGGGTGCTCGAACCGGGGCAGTTGCGGGTCGTCGGCGAGATCGCCGACGAGTACGCGCGCGGCCCGGTCGATAACCCCGAGTTCGGCGGCGCCTACTGCGACTGGACGACCCGGCAGTCGATCCAGCTCCACTGGATCAAACTCGAGGACGTCCCGGAGATATTCGAGAAACTCGAGACCAACGGGCTGTCGACACAGCAGGCCTGCGGGGACTCCTGGCGCAACATCGTCGGCTGTCCCGTCGCCGGCAAGGACAAACACGAGCACATCGACGCCTGGCCGGTCGCGGCGGACCTCCACGAGACGTTCAAGGGCAACGACGACTACGCGAACCTCCCGCGCAAGTGGAAAGTCGCCGTCACCGGCTGTGACCAGGGCTGCGGGCAGGGCGACATCAACGACCTCGCGTTCGAACCCGCGGAGAAGGAGGTCGACGTCTCCGGCGGAGCCGGAGGCTCGTCGGACGGGTCCGACGGTGGCGAGACGAAACTCGGATTCAACGTCCGCGTGGGCGGCGGTCTCTCCCGCAAGGAGCCCCGGTTCTCGCGCTCTCTCGACGTCTGGGTCCCGCCGGAACAGGCCAGCGACGTGGCCGCCGGCATGTCCGCGCTCTTCCGGGAGTACGGCGACCGCGAGGACCGCTTCAACGCCCGCATCAAGTTCCTCGTTGACGAGTGGGGCCCCGAGAAGATGCGGTCGGTCCTCCAGGAGGAGTTCGTCGATTTCGAACTGCCGACCGCCGGCGAGAACATGCGCGAGCACTACACCTACAACGCCGGCGGCGAGGAACACGGCGACCACGTCGGCGTCCACGAACAGCCCGACGGCAACTACTACGTCGGCCTCGACGTCCTCGTCGGTCGGATGGGCGCCGACGACGTGCTCGAACTCGCCGACCTCGCCGACGAGTACGGCTCCGGCGAGGTGCGCCTGACCCAGCGCCAGAACGTCATCGTCACCGACGTCGACAGCGACCGACTCGACGCGTTCCTCGACGAGCCACTGCTGGAGACGTACTCCCCGGACCCCCATCCGTTCATGCGGGGTTCGATCGCCTGTACGGGCACGGAGTTCTGTTCGCTCTCCATCGTCGAGACGAAAAACCGCCAGGTCCGCTACGCCCGCTGGCTGAAGGACAACGTCGATCTCCCCGCGGGCGTCGAGGACTTCCACATCCACCTCTCGGGCTGTACCGCCTCCTGTGCCCAGCCACAGATCGCCGACATCTCGCTGCGCGGCATGAAGACGCGCAAGGACGGCGACCCGGTCGAGGCGCTGGACATCGGGCTGGGTGGTGGCCTCGGCGAGAACCCCAACTTCGCCGACTGGGTGGAGATGCGCGTCCCCGCCGACGAGGTGCCGGGCTACATCCGGAACCTGCTCGCCACGTTCGAGGCGGAGCGCGAAGCGGGCCAGACCTTCCGCGAGTTCATCGCCGAGCGCGACGAGGAGACGCTCCAGGGCCTCGCCGACGCCGAAGAGACCGACTACGAGGACCCGTACATGCACAACACGAAGATGACCTGGTACCCCTACGCCGACGAGGACGACATGGACGCCTCGCCCGCCCCGACCGACGGCGAGGGCGAGTCGCTCGCGCCCGCCGACGACTGACCCCGGTTCCAGAGGGGGTCGCGCTTCCGGCGGGCCGCCGTATCGCGACTCGTCCAGCGGTGACTCGCCGCCGCTTAAGTGGCTGTGCCGCCGAGTAGTCGTATGGTCGACCGCATCCTGAAAGTCAACGCCTACACCACGTTCGACCTCCTCGACGGCGTCGTCGAGGGCCACGTGTTCGACGAGGAGGCACTCGCGGTGTTGAACGTCACGACCGACAGTCGCGACGACCCCGACTACGTCGAACTCCAGGTCGAGATGGACAACACCGACCTCGACGAGGTCACCCCCCACGCCGACAAAGTGGAACTCTCCGCCGACCAGGCCCGCGAACTCGCGGCCGAACTGGAGAAATACGCCGGACGCGTCGAGAGCGACAGCTGACCGGTCCCGACGGAGCCGTCGGCGCGGGGCGGCCGGTCGACCGCGGCGTTTTTACTCGCGACCGGCGAACGGGGCGGTAATGGACGTACTGACGCTCGGTCCCGCCGGAACCTACACGCACCGCGCCGCGCGAGCGGTGGCCGACGACAAGGACATCTCCTTCGCGGAGTCTTTTACGACGATCGTGCAGGCGGTCGCCGAGGGCGAGGTCGACCGCGGCGTCGTCGCGGTCGAGAACAGCACCGACGGCTCGGTCACGGAGTCGCTCGACGCCTTCGTCGAGTACGACGTCGCCGTCGTCAAGGAACTCGTCACGCCGATCCGCCACGCCCTGCTCGCCCAGGGCGAGGCGTTCGACGTGGTGATGAGCCACTCGCAGGCGCTGGCGCAGTGTCGCGACTACCTCGACGAGCACTACCCCGACGCCCGACGCGAATCCGTCAGCTCGACCGCTCGCGGCGTCGAGCGAGCCCGCGAGGACCCGTCCGTCGCCGCTATCGCCCACCCCGCGACGGCCGACAACGGCTCCTCCCTGACCGTCCTCGGCGAGGACATCCAGGACCAGTCCTCGAACGCGACGCGCTTTCTCGTCGTCGCGCCCGCCGCCGAGCGCAGCGAGGCCGGCTCGAAAACGTCGTTCGTGGTCTATCCCAACGTCGACTACCCAGGCCTCCTGCTCGAACTGCTCGAACCCTTCGCCGACCGGGACATCAACCTCACGCGCGTCGAGTCCCGCCCGAGCGGCGAGCGCCTCGGCGACTACGTCTTCCACATCGACATCGCCGCTGGCCTCTACGAGGAGCGCACGGAGGCGGCGCTGGTGGACATCGAGGCCATCGCCGAGAAGGGATGGGTCCGGCGCCTCGGTTCCTACGACAGCGAGACCGTTCTCGAGTAGTCGAGTCGGGTTCTGATGGGGTCGGCGTCAGAGGAAGTCGCTGACGCCGATGTCGTCGTCGTCGCCGCCGCCGCCACCGCCGGGGAGTTCCTCGGCGATGGCTTCGGCGAGACTCTCGAAGTCGCGGTTCTGGAGCCAGACCGTCCCCGGGCCGGTGAACTCGGCGACTTTCCCCTCGCCGCCGAAGGCCTTGCTCTTCAGGCCGCCGATTCGGCGGGTCGTGTAGTTGACCGTCGAGTCGAACGCGACGATGTGGTCGGTGTCGACGTTGAACTGCTCGCCCTGGTCGAGTTCAATCTCCTTGAGCGTGCCGTAGCTGTCGAAGAACACGGTGCCGACGCCCGATAGCTCCAGCAGGAACACGTCGCCGCTCTTGAAGAACTTCGACGCTCCCTGGAAGGAGGTGTCGACGTTCACGTTCGGCTCCGAGGCGAGGTAGGCGCCGGACTCGGCGTACATCGTCTCGTTGTTGAGATAGCGCGCCTTGACGTTGCCCGGCGCGGGCGGGCTGAGTGTCACGGTGCCCGGTTGCTGGGCCGTGAACGTGTTCATGAACAGCGATTCCCCGCCCATCGCCGCGCGTTTGGCCGAGTCGAGCATGCTCCCCCCACCGGTATCGGTCGTCATCTCGATGCCGGGTGAGTAGCTGATCATCGCCCCCGGCTCCGCAACGATCTGCTCGTTCGTATCTAGCGATATTTCCACGTCTGCGAACGCTCCGCCGCGAATGTCGTATTCCATGATTTCACTCTCCAGTGGTACCGTCACGCCGCAACTCACTGAGCGAAGATATAACTATTTCGACCGTTGACATCCCTTCGGCGCCGGACTCCTCTCGACCTGTCGTTCGCCGTCCACTCTAGATACGTAGCCTCCAGTTCTTTGCCCGCCGCTCGTAGGATGTCTGCCATGTCGAGTGGGGTTACTGATCCCGTAGTCTCCTGCAAGCGAGTACTGACGAGGCAGGGATTCGTTCGGATCCGAAGCCGCGTTGCGTTTCACCGCTGCCGAAAGTGGTCGTGGGTCGGCCGAACTCGAACCGGGCGACTACTACGTCGCCCTGGAGAACGGTGATCGGGGGGCGGCGACGCCACCTGCCGACGCCGAGAATCCCGTCGTCGACATCACGGTTCGGATATTCTAGGGTTGTCGACCGGGCCCCGATCTCGATTCTCGGTCCGGTGGCCTCTTTGTCTCTGTCGGGTCCGACGCGCCCGTTTAAGACGCTCCCGGCACTACGGCCGCGTATGGCACGCCGCAGTGACCCCTTCGGCGACATCGAGGACCTGATCGACGTGATGACCGGCGGCGGCGTCGACCCGGGTGGGACGCCACCGGTCGACGTGGCCGACACCGGCGACGCGTTCGTCGTCGTCGCGGACCTGCCGGGCTACGAGGCCGGCGACCTGGACGTCACGCTCTCGGACTCGACGACGCTGTATCTCGCCGCCCAGCGCGACACCGAGACGGTCGAGGAGGCAGAGCGGTACGTCACCCGCGAGCGCCGGCGTCAGACCGTCAGCCGGCGGGTCGGGTTGCCCGAACCGGTTGACGAGGGCGGGACGAGCGCGTCCTACGAGGACGGTGTCCTCACGGTCACGCTCCCCAAGCGCTCGACGGACCCGGACGAGGGGACCGACATCCCGGTGAACTGACCGTCTCCCCGTCAGAGACGGCCCCGGTACCGCGACGGACCGCAAACGGCTTTCGCCGGTCGGCCGTAGCGCGGGTATGGTACTCGAACCCGGCGACCCCGCGCCCGATGTGTCGGCCCCGAACCAGCACGGCGAGACGGTCACGCCGGACTGGCGGGGCGTGTCGGTCGTCTACTTCTACCCGAAAGACGACACGCCCGGCTGTACGACCGAGGCCGAACAGTTCCAGGCCGAACTGGACAGTTACGACGACGCCGGCGTGACCGTCTACGGCGTGAGCGTCGACGACGTGGACTCCCACGCCGACTTCGCCGACGAGTACGGTATCGAGTTCGACCTGCTGGCCGACCCGGACGGCGACCTGGTCGACGCTTTCGACGTGGATAGCTCGCGCGGCGTCGCGAGTCGGACGACCTTCGTCGTCGTCGGCGAGTCGGTCCAGGCGGTCTACGACGGCGTGAATCCCGACGGCCACGCGCGCAACGTCCTCGCGGACCTGGTCGAAACTGGCATCGTCTCGCTCGAGTGACCGGGCGCTACTCGTCCAGCGTGGCGGCGACCACCTCGGCGGCCGTCGCGGTCGCCGACTCCCAGGACCCGGGCAGGTCGCCGCCGCGTTTCGGCGGGTCCAGCGGGAGTTCGACCGGGTGGTAGGTCATGTGGTCGAACGCCCGCGCGGCCGCCCTGCCGACGAACTCCGCGTTCTCGCGCTTCGAGGAGACGCCACCGGTGGTCAGGTCGTAGTAGCCGGTGAAAATCTGGCAGACGACGACCCTGGTCTCGAACCGGCCGTCGGCGAGGTGACGGAACAGTTTCGCCGTGTTGTCGGCCGGGTCGGCGCGGCGCCACTCCAGTTCGACGAGCACCAGGCTGTCGGCGTCGGTGTCGGCCGCGTCGGTCGGCGTCCCGGCCACATCGGTGGGCGTCTCGGTCACATCGGTGGGCGTCCCGGCCACGTCGACGGGCGTCCCGGCGACGGAATACTCGGTGTGCCACTCGCGGTCGGGCCGTCGCTCGGCGAGTAGCTCGCGGAGTCGTGCCTGGACCGCGGTGGCGTGTTCGCCCACGAGCTGGCCAAGCGTGCCGCTCCACGAGAAGGTTTCGGCGCGCGGTGTACGCAGCGCCCCTCTCGATCCGCCGACTCAGTACAGCGGTTCCGGGCCCGGCGGTGCGCGTCGCTTGTGCGCGCTGGCCTCGTAGAGTCCGCGGACCTGCGCGACGACGTCTTCGCTGACCCCGACCTCGCGGGCGGTCGCCGAGGCCGAGAGCGGCCCGTCGACGTGCAGTGCGAGCACGGAGTCGAGCGTCTCGTAGTCGAAGCCGAGTTCCGCCTCGTCGGTCTGGCCGACCCACATCTCGGCGCTGGCGGTCTTGGCGGCCAGGTCGTCGGGTACCCCGACGTGACGGGCCAGTTGGCGGACCTGGCCCTTGTAGAGGTTGGCGATGGGGTGACAGTCGACGGCGCCGTCGCCGTACTTCGTGAAGTATCCCACGAGCGCCTCGCTCCGGTTGCCGGTGCCGACGACGAGACCGCCCTCGTGGTTGGCGACGAGGTAGTTGAGGACTGCACGGACCCGTACGCGGAGGTTGCCTGCGGCCATGCGGTCGTCTGCCGCGTCGGGGTAGGCCTCCAGGAACGCGTCGACGATAGGGTTGATGGCGACGACGTCGTACTCGACGTCGAGCAGTTCGCTGGCGACGCGTTCGGCGTCGCTCATGTTCGCCTCGCGGTTGACTTCGCTGGGCATGACGAGCGCGTGGACCCGCTCGGCGCCGAGCGCTTCGACGAGGAGATGGGAGGTGAGCGTGCTGTCGATGCCGCCCGAGAGGCCGATGACGGCGCGGTCGGCGCCGGCGGCGTCGAACTGGGTGGCGATGAAGTCGGTGATGTGGTCGCGGTGGGTTTCGAGTTCGTCGGTCGAGAGCGTCAGGTCCAGCGGTTCGTCGGCCCTGACGACCTCGTCGGTCGTTCCGGTGCTCATGGCGGTCGGTTGGGAGTCGGTCGCCTAATACCCTCGTTTCCTGGCGGAACGGTGGACGCGTGTCCACTCCCGCCGCCGCGAACTGAGCAGGTGACGCCGTCGCGCAAAGCGCTACGTTCAAGTGGACCGGTCGGGCTAATGCCTAGTGCGCGCCGTTGGTCCAGTGGTAGGACATAGCCTTCCCAAGGCTAGAGCCCGGGTTCAATTCCCGGACGGCGCATCTCTCAGAACGCGACGTCGCGGAGTTTCATCTCCGCGACTCACCCGCGTTCCGGAATGCGGTCACGGGAATTGAACCCTGGGAGTCGCAGTCCTGGAACGGCGCGTCGCGCCGCACGCCTGGAACGTCTCCCTCTGGTTCAATTCCCGGACGGCGCACTACCACCTTTTTTCACGGGGGGCGAGCGCTCGCCCCCCGCGAAAAAAGCTGTCTTGGCGAGCGGTGCGAGCCAAGGCTCGTCAGAGCTCGCTCTGACGGTGGACCAAAAAAGCGCTCGCGCAGAGCGCTCGCGGTGAATCACGCCTGCGGCGCGGATGCTCGACCACCTTTTTGCTCGTCGGGTTTCCTCGCGAGCCAAAGGCTCGCTGCGGGAACCGCTCCTCGAAAAAGCTGGACCAAAAAGTGCCGGACGACTCGGTCGCTTCGCTCCCTCGCGTTCGATGAACCACGCCTGCGGCGCGGATGCTCGCGGCCGGCCTGCCCCATCCGCCGCCCTCAGGCCTCGTCCGCTTCGACCGCCTGGCAACTCCAGTCGAGGTGGACGTCGTCGGGCTCGCCGTTGGCGCCGGACATGATCCGAACCTCCAGCCCCGGAAACCCGCCGTGGCCGTCCTCACGACAGGAGTCCACGGCGGGCCAGTCCAGGTTTCGCGGCTCGCGGTCGTCGACCCGCACGACCGCCCGCGCCGGGTCGCCCGCGAACGCGACGTGTTCCATCGCGAGTTCCGGGTCCATCTCGACGGTCCGGTCGAACAGCGCCTTCCCGCCCTCCGCCTCGGCCGTGACCGACACCTCGTGGTCGGCGTCGGTGTAGTTGAGCAGCGTCACGAAATACGAATAGCGGCTGTTCTCGGGGGCGGGACTGGGGTCCGGGAGCCCGTCACCGTCGGGGTTGCCGTTCGGGCCTGACTCCGGGCCACCGCCGGGTCCGGAGTCGGGAGCCGAGTCGCTATCGCCGCCGCCGAACGCCGAGTTACAGCCGGCGAGGAGGGCGGTCGCTGTCGTCCCGACCGAAGCCAGAAGCGTGCGTCGTTGCATCGTGGTTCGACGTAGATACCCCCGAAACTTCGTGTCTTCGGTGGCTCAAACGGCTGTTTTCTCTTTACCGCTATCGTTTGGGTATATAGCTCACACGAAAATCGAAGGGTCGTACCGCGTCACTCGATGTCGATGTGGTGGCCCTCGTCGGTCTCGTCCTCCTCAGTCGGGACGTGAATTTCGAGGACGCCGTTGCGGTAGGAGGCGGCAATCTCCTCGACGAGGACGGTGTCGGGGAAGCGGCGCTGTTCGAACACGCGGCGACTGCGCCGGTGGGTGGTCCCCTCGCCCTCGTCGACGTCCTCGTGTTCGCCCCGGACGGTGAGCACGCCATCATCGAGGGTGATCGAGAGATCCTCGGTCTCGAAACCGGGGAGGTCGGCGGTCACGACGTAGCCGTCGTCGGTCGGTTCGACGTCGAAGGTGGCGCCGTGGTCGCGGGCGCGGTGTCGGTGTTCCACCGCGTTCGCGCCGTACCGGGCGGGCACGTCACGGCGGGCGGGCACGTCGCGGTCCGCGTCCGCACCGTACTGCCCCGCGCCCATCGCGGGCCAGGGCTGCCGCTCGTCGTCGTCGTCGTACGGCCGGGCGCTCCATGTCGGGTTCGTCTGGAACTGCCGGGCCATCTCCTCGAACATTCGGTTCATCCGCTCGAAGGGGTCGTCTCTCTGAACCATACCGGATATACGCCGGATCCGGATATAGCCGTTGCGAGAACTGTGCTATCACGCTCTCTCGGGCACGAATGTGGCACTTTATCCCGTGCGGGATATGGGGGTCGTCGGCTGCGAGAGCGTCTTCGGTCGGGGACCTGTCTTTATCAGGATCCAGCGGCAACTGGGGGCTATGGCTGGGCGTCGACGGGTCCTCGCAGCGGGGGGTACTGCGTCCGAGGTGGGGTCGGTAGCCGACTCGCTCTCGGTGACCGAGTTGCTCTCGGCGACCGTCGAAACCGTCGACGACCCCGCGGACGCATCGAGTGTCACAGACCTGCCGGTCCCCGCGGACGCCGACACCGTCGTCTGGGTGGGGGAGACGACGGCCGACGTGCTCGCCGCTCTGGTAGAGCGGGCCGACGAGGCGGACCTGCCGGTCGTGCTGTTCGGCGGGGACGACGCCCCGGGCCCCGCGGCGGCCTTCGCGGCTGGCGTCGCGGACTTCGTGCGAGCGGACGAGGGCGGCGAGGCGGTGCTCGCCCGGCGACTCGCCGGCGGTGACACTGCAGCCCAGGTCACGGCCGACGGCGGCGGGTCCTCGGGGAGCGGAGCGGTCGGCGCCACAGGGGTCGGCGACCGACACGGCCGCGACGGCGACGGCGGCGGGGTGCCAGAGCGGGCCGAGCGGGTGCTCGACCGGATCGACGAGGCGGTCATCGGCCTCGACGAGGACCTCCGGGTGAGCTACGCGAACGCCCGCGTCGAGGAGATCCTGGGTCGGCCGGCCGCGGCATTCGTCGGCGAGGAGGTCTGGTCGGTCTTCCCCGAGGCCGAGGGGACGGCCTTCGAACGCGAGTATCGCGCGGCGCTGGAGCGCCAGGAGGTCCGCACCTTCGAGACGCGCGTCCCGACCTACGACGCGTGGTTCGAGGGGACGGTCTACCCGGCACCGGACGGCCTGACGGTGTACGTCAGGGACGTCACCGACCACCGCCACGCCGAGGCGGAACTCGAGCGCAACGAACGGGCGCTGCGGGACCTCCAGCGACTCGCGTCGGACCGGGGGCTCTCGCTGACCGAGAAACTCGACCGCGCCCTCGAGGTGGGCTGTGACCGACTGGACCTCCCGCTGGGTTTCGTCACCCGGATCGACGACGGGACACAGACGATCGTCGCGGCACGAGGCGACGACGAGCACCTCCAGCCCGGGTCGACGGCGCCGCTCTCGGAGGCGTACTGCCGGAAGGCGATCGAGGGCGACGAGTTGCTCGCGCTCGAACACGCGGTCGAGGAGGGGTGGGCGGCCGACCCCGCCTACGAGCGGTTCGGGCTGGAGTGTTATCTCGGCGGGAAACTGCTCGTCGGCGGCGACACCTACGGGACGCTGTGTTTCGCCGCGACCGAGCGCCGCGACCGCGACTTTTCGGCGGCCGAGCGCACGTTCATCGAACTGCTCGTCGAGTGGGTCAGCTACGAACTCGAACGGCGCGAGCGCGAGCGCGACCTCGAGCGCTACGAGACCATCGTCCGCTCGGTCGACGACGGCGTCTACGAACTCGACGCCGAGGGCCGGTTCACCTACGTCAATCCCGCATTCGCGGCACTGACCGGCTACGCGGCCGCGGACCTGCTGGGCGAGCACAGCTCCGTCGTCTGGGCGGACGCGACCGGCCCGGACGCGGCGCTGGCGGCGCTGCTCGACGGCGAGGCGACCGAGCGCACCGTCGAGGCGACGGTCCGCCGGGACGACGGCGGTCGGTTCCACTGCGAGGACAGCATGACCGCGCTGCGAGACGACGACGGCGCCGTCCGGGGCGTCGTCGGCATCGTCCGCGACGTGACCGAACAGCGCGCCCACCGCGAGATGCTCTCTGACTTGCTCGCCTCGTCGCGCTCGCTGATGCAGTCCCGGGACCGCGAGGAGGTCTCCGAGGTGGTCGCCCGCGCCGTCAAGAACGTCCTCGGGTTCGAACTCAACGTCGTCCGCCTGTTCGACAGCGAGACCGACCGCCTCGTCCCCGCGGGCACGACCGAGGACGTGACCGAGCGCCTGCAGGACCCCCCGACGTTCGACATCGGCGAGGGCGGTCCCGGTCGGGCGTTCGTCGACGGCGAGACAGTGGTCGTCGACGACACCGCGGACCTGGACGACGACTACGAGCGGCGAGTCGTCCGCTCCGCTATGCACCTCCCGATGGGCGTCCACGGCACCATCAGCATCGGCGCCGAGGAACCCGACGCGTTCTCGGACGTGGACCGCCGGGCGGCCGAACTCGTCGCCACGAGCGCCGCCGCGGCGGCCAACCGCGCCAAGCGCGAGCGGGAGGTCCGCGACGCCCGCCAGCGCGTCGACACGCTCGTCGACCGGATCAACGGCCTCATCGAGGACACCGTCGAGGTGCTCGTCCAGGCGGGAACGCGCGAGGAACTCGAAGCCGGCGTCGTCGAGCAACTGGTCGCCACCGAGCCCTACGCCTTCGCGTGGATCGGCCGCCCGGACCTGACCGCCGAGACCGTCGAGGTCGCGGCCTGGGACGGCGACGCCGACCTGGTGGCCGACGCGCCCGACCTGGCCGACGCCGTCGAGGGACTGTCGGTCGACCGCGCCGCGGCCCGCGCCGACGCCGACCCCGCGGTGCTCGCGATCGAGGACGACCGCATCCGCGTCGTCGACGACCTCTGTGACGCGTCAGAGGGGAGCGTCCACGCTCGGGCCCGTGAGGCGGGACTGGGGTCGCTGATCGCCGTCCCGCTGACCTACAAGGAGGCCAACTACGGCGTCCTCGTCGTCTACGCGAGCGACCCGGCCGCCTTCGCCGAGCGCGAGCAGGTCGTTCTCTCGGCGCTGGGGCGGGCGGTCGCCAACGCTGTCAACGCCATCGAGAGCGGGCGGATCCTCTCGACCGACCGCGTGGTCGAACTCGAGTTCACCGTCCGGGACGCCGACCTGCTGTTCGGTCGTCTCTCCGCACAGAGCGACGCCGCGCTCGAACTGACGGGGTCGGTGTACGAGTCCGAGGGTCGCCTGCGTCTGTACGTCACTGCCAGCGGGACCGACGCCGAGACGGTCCGCGACCTGGTGGCCGACGACGCGGACGTGGAGTCTTTCGGCGTCATCGCCGACCACGACGGCGAGGTGCTGTTCGAGGCGACTGTCGCGGACTCGCTGGTCAGTCTGCTCGCCGACCACGGCGCGGTCACCCGCGCGGTCACTGCCGAGGACGGCGTCGTCCGCTACACCATCGAACTCCCCTACGAGGCCGAGGCCCGCGACGTGTTCTCGCTCGTCGAAGAGCGCTACGACGCCACCGACCTCGTGGGGTATCACGAGCACGAGCGGCCCGTCCGCACCCGTCAGGAGTTCCACGAGGCCGTCCTCGACCGCTTTACCGACCGCCAGGAGACCGCTGTCCGCACCGCTCACCTCGGCGGCTTTTTCGAGTGGCCCCGCGAGATCGACGGCGACGACCTCGCCGAGTCGATGGACATCTCCCGGCCCACCTACCACCAGCACCTCCGGGCCGCCCAGCGCAAGCTCTTCGAGGAACTGTTCGACCCCGGATCCAGTCAGCGCGAGTGAGTCCGCACTGGATCATTCGGACACTGGACCGTCTTCGACCGCCCGGTGAAACAGCGCGAACGCGACCAGAAATCCGACGACGGACGCGCCGAGGCCCCACTGGACCACGCCGCCGACCAGCCGCCTCAGTTCCCCCTCGCTCACTGCCGGTACCACGCCCGCGACACCGTGTAGCCATGCGAATCCGTCCGCGAGCAGCGACGGCGCAACCCACCGGTAGAGCACCGCGAAATACCAGACCGAGAAGACGACCGTCGTCACCCCCATCGCCGCCCGCCAGTACGGTTCCAGTCGGTCGCGGTCGTCGGTCATCGCTCCTGGGGAAGTTCTGTCGGCTGCAATAAATCCCTTCTGTCGCGGACTCGCCGTACATCCCGTTGGACTCTCTGGACTGGCCGACTGCACAGCGCGACCGTGTCGACTGGATCGACCAGTGCTGCTGCCGCAAACAGCCTGAAAGCTCCGCGATGAGCCTCGGGAACCGCGACCGCACACAGCCTGAAAGCCCCCGGTCGCTCGTACCGCCGCGTCTCGCTACGCGCTTCGCTCGTTACACTCGCTGCAGTGTCTGCGCACGGCGCCAGAGGCGCCGTTCGCACGGGTCGAGGCGTCTGCGACGCCCGACGACGTAAGCACTGGACCGACCGAAGGGAGGGAAGCGCGCAGCGAGGCGCGCGAGCCGAACGCGGCGGGGCTTTCACGCTGTCTGCGGTCGTCGTTCCGGCGGTTCGTCGCGGCGCGGTCACGCCGTTCGCAGTCGCTACCACGAATCAGCCACCAAAAACTACCTACCCCACTCGTGATCGATCCGTCGCGCTTTTGGCCGCGAGCGCCCAGGGTTCGATACCGAGAGGATGGCCCGCTATCACATCGAGACCTACGGCTGCACGGCCAATCGCGGCGAGAGCCGCCAGATAGAGCGGGCGCTCCGCGACGGCGGCCACCACCCCGCCGACGGGCCCGACGAGGCCGACGTGGCCATCCTCAACACCTGCACTGTCGTCGAGAAGACCGAGCGCAACATGCTGCGGCGCGCCGAGGAGCTGGACGCCGAAACCCCCGCGGACCTCGTCGTCACGGGCTGTATGGCGCTGGCCCAGGGCGAAGAGTTCGCGCAGGCGGACCTCGACGCCGAGGTCCTCCACTGGGACGAGGTGCCCGAGTTCGTCCGCAACGGCGAGTGCCCGACGACGACGCCCGACACCGAGCCCGTCCTCGACGGCGTCGTCGGCATCCTCCCCATCGCCCGCGGCTGCATGTCCGACTGCTCGTACTGCATCACCAAGCACGCGACGGGCAAGATCGACTCGCCCTCGGTCGAGGAGAACCTGGAGAAGGCGCGCGCGCTGGTCCACGCCGGGGCGCGAGAGATCCGCATCACCGGTCAGGACACCGGCGTCTACGGCTGGGACGAGGGCGAGCGCAAGCTCCACGTCCTGTTAGACCGGATCTGCTCCGAGATCGAGGGCGACTTCCGCGTCAGAGTCGGGATGGCGAACCCCAAGGGCGTCCACGGCATCCGCGAGGAACTCGCGGCGGTGTTCGCCGAGCACGACGAACTGTACAACTTCCTGCACGCGCCCGTCCAGAGCGGGTCGGACGACGTGCTCGGGGACATGCGCCGCCAGCACCAGGTCTCCGAGTTCGTCGAGGTGGTCGAGACGTTCGACGATTACCTCGACGAGTGGACGCTCTCGACTGACTTCATCGTCGGGTTCCCCACCGAGACCGACGCCGACTTCGCCCAGACCGAGGCGCTCCTGCGGGAGGTCCGCCCGGAGAAGATCAACGTCACGCGCTTCTCGAAGCGCCCCGGGACGGACGCCGCCGAGATGAAGGGACTGGGCGGCACCCTCAAGAAGGAGCGGTCGAAGGCGCTCTCCGAGCTGAAGATGGAGGTCATGGACGCAGTCTACGAGTCGATGGTCGGCGAGACCCGGTCGGTGTTGCTGACCGAGGACGGGACCGACGAATCACTCGTGGGCTACGACCGCGCCTATCGGCAGGTCGCGATTCCGGGCGCGGAGACGCAGGGCGTCGCGCTCGGCGAGACGGTCGACGTCGAAATCACGGGCCACAACACCGTCTACGCGCTGGGCGAGTTGGCGTGATAGTGATTATTGTAGCGATGTACCGGTACGCGGCGACCCCGTTGTCGGCGCGATCCGGAAATGATCCACAATACTCACTATGGGTCAACAGACGCACCTCCTGTGACGGACGCTCGCCGCGCCCGCGACCGTCCGGCAATCGCGTCGAGATCTGCTGCCCGCTCGCGACAGCAACTGTTAGGGGCGTTGGCCGCGAGGTGCCGGCCATGACCGACGACTTCGACGCCGACAGCGGGGCGAACGGGACCGCCGGGTCCGCCGACGCCGAAGCGCTCGCCGACCGCGTCGTCGACGGCGACCTGCGCCTCTACGAACTCGAAGACCACGCCGACGCCGAGACCGCGGCGACGGCCCGGCGGCTGGCCGTCGAGCGCGACGCCGGCGTCGACCTCGACGCCATCGGCGACTACGCGTTCTCGGCCGCGAACGCCGAACCCAACATCGAGAACCTCGTCGGCGGGACCCAGCTCCCCACCGGCATCGCCGGCCCCGTCGCCGTCTCCGGCGACCACGCCGACGGCGAGTACTACCTCCCCATCGCCACCACGGAGGGCGCGCTCGTCGCGAGCGTGAATCGGGGTTGCTCGGCCATCACCGCCGCCGGCGGCGCGACCGCTCGCGTGACCAAGCGGGGGATGACCCGCGCCCCGGTGTTCCGGGTCGACGGCGTCGCCGAGGGAGCGGAGGTCGCCGAGTGGGTCGAGAACAACGAGGACCGCCTCGCCGACGCCGCCGAGTCGACCACCAGCCACGGGAAACTCCAGTCCATCACGCCCTACATCGTCGGCGACTCCGTCTTCCTCCGCTTTTCGTACTTCACCGGCGACGCCAACGGGATGAACATGGCGACCATCGCCACCCGTGCCGCGGCCGAACTCGTCGAAGAGGAGACGCCGGCTTCGCTCGTCGCGCTCTCGGGCAACCTCTGTGTCGACAAGAAACCGGCCGCCATCAACGCCGTCGAGGGGCGGGGCCACACGGTCACCGCCGACGTGACCATCCCGCGCGAGACCGTCGAAGAGCGCTTCGGCACCACGCCCGAGGCCATCGAGGAGGCAAACACCCGCAAGAACCTGATCGGCAGCGCCAAGGCGGGGAGTCTGGGGTTCAACGCGCAGGCCGCGAACGTCGTCGCCGGCGTGTTCATCGCCACCGGGCAGGACGAGGCCCACGTCGTCGAGGGGTCGAACTGCATCACCACGGTCGACGCGCGCGAGGACGAACTCTACGCCAGCGTCAACCTCGCCAGCCTGCAGATCGCCACCGTCGGCGGCGGCACAGGACTGGCGACCCAGTCGGAAGCCCTCGAACTGATGGGGATGGCCGGCGGCGGCGACCCCGTCGGGACCAACGCCGACGAGTTCGCCGAGGTCCTCGCGGCCGGTGCCCTCGCCGGTGAACTCTCCCTCCTGTCGGCGCTCGCCTCCCGCCATCTCTCCAGCGCCCACGAACAGCTCGGCCGATAGCGAGTGTCGCGAGGCCGAACTGCCGCGGTCTGCGCTCCGTCGTCCACCCACCGGAGCGGTGCAGCGGTAGCGGTGCGGGATTGGTGCGGTAGCGGTGCGGGATTGGTGCGGTAGCGGTGCGGCGCAGTGGCGGTAGCGGTGCGGCGCAGTGGCGGTAGCGGTGCGGCGCAGTACGGTGGCGGTGCGGTGCAGTGGCGGTGGCGCGCGCCGTCGCGCCACGGAGGGCGCGACGAAGCCGCGCGAGGGATGAGTAACGCAGGACGAAGGACGAGTAACGCAATCGGCTGGGGAGGCTCGTGGCCGTCCGCGGTGGCGGTGCGGGGCGGTGGCGGTCCCTGGTGGACTGAAAGGGCGAGGCGCGCTCGCGTTCATGTAGTCGCCTGCTGGACCGCTATCCGCGCGGGTGGTGCGGAGAGCGCGGATATGTCCAGCAGCGACCGCGAGCGGGGCGAGGGCTTTCAGCGCTCAGGATCACTCGCGGTTGCTGTCGCGGTGGTGTCTGCTGTCGAGAAGGCAGCTAGCGAGCGTGGCGAGGGCTTTCAGCGCTCAGGATCACTCGCGGTTGCTGTCGCGGTGGTGTCTGCTGTCGAGAAGGCAGCTAGCGAGCGGGTCGGGGGCTTTCATCTCTCAGGGTTGACGGCAGTCGCGGTAGCGTCTGCAGGTGCGGTCGTGGAAGTGCCGACTTCCACTTTCAGTTTCACTCCGGGTCCGGCTGGCGGTTATCCGTCGACGGCCGCTACACTCGCTGGCGTCCGTCCGGGAGCACCGGCGGGCGCCGCCACCATGACGACCGACATGCCCGCCACCGAGAGCACAGAGCCGACAGGACACGGCGATCCTCAACCACTTTCGCGGGCGACGCGGCTCGCCCGACTGGCGAAACTCGTCGCGACGACGCTGGCCGCGCTCGTCGCCGTCGCGAAGGCGCTGGGCTGGCTGTGAGCGTCGCCCGAGAAGGTCCCGGCGCGCGACCCCCAATCACTCGGCGTCGGGATCGGACCCGGAGTCAGAATCGGAACCGGCGTCGGGATCAGAACCGGAGTCTGAATCGGAACCGCCGGCGCCGGGGCCGTAGTCTTCCCACATCCCGACGATGGCGCCGACGACGATGACCGCGAGGCTCGGGTAGAACATCGAATCGGGGAGGACGATGCCGGAGGCGGTCGCGCCGAGGGCGACCCAGCCGACGGCGACGACCAGGTTGCCCGCGGCCGACAGCCCGTTGCCGACTTTCCGCTCGGCGACGGCGAAGCCGACGTACAGGACCGCGAGCAAACTCGCGAACGCGAGCACCACCGGGTCGTCGCCGGGCTGGACCGTCGTGACGGCCAGGACGACGATGGCCGCGCCGAACAGCATCACCGCCAGCCACTGGTAGACGAACTGCTGGTCCAGCTCCCGCACGTCTGCCATGTCCATGCCCCGACGTGGCGACGCGGTCGAAAAGTGCGTTCCGGTCGACCCGCGTCTAAGTGGCTGTGGCCGAACTGACGGCGACCGCGAACAGCCTGAAAGCCCCCGCAGGAACGACCGTGACCGCAACCGCAGACAGCCTGAAAGCTCCGCGATGACCCTCGGGAACCGCGACCGCAAACAGCCTGAAAGCCCCCGGTCGCTCGTACCGCCGCGGCTCGCTGCGCGCTTCGCTCGTTACACTCGCTGCAGTGCTTACGTCGCCGGGGCGGCGACGAGCGACCGGCCCCTTTCATTCCCACCCGGGTCGGCTGATTGGGGAGTCTGAGCGGACGGGACTTTCACGCCGTCCACGGAAGCGACTCCCCGAGAGGACGAGTCGACCCACGCGCCCGGCTCACACCAGCCGATAGACGCCGCGGTTCTCGGTGGCTTCGCCGGCGCGGACGAGTTTCTCCAGCGCCCGCCGGGTGTAGTCGGCGGGCACGCCGTGGTCGTCGGCGTAGGCGACGACGGCGTCCTCGGTGGGGTCGTCCAGGTCGTCCAGGGCGTCGCGGACGACCTGCTGGCGGCTGCGCGATCCGCCGCCGGCTCCGCCCTCCTTCCCTCTCCCCGACTCGGCGCGCTCGCCGGCCTTGGCGACGGCGTCGACGTCGAGTCCGGACCCTTCGAGGTACTCCTCGTCGGTCGGGCCGACAGCGTCGACCTGCTCGTCGAGTTCGGCGAACGAATCGAGTTCGGCGAAGGCGTCGCCGTGGCCCTGGCGATTGGCGAGGATGGACGAGCGGACCTCGCGCGCGTGGTCCTCGTCGTCGGTGCTGACGAACTTCCGGCGTTTGGCGTACTGGCGCTGGGCCCCACAGCGGGGACACTCACTGGTCTCGGGGCGCCCCTCGACGATCCACAGCGCCTGACAGTCGCTACAGCCGACGACCGCGTACATCACCCGGCGGTTCCGCTCGCGCGGAAATGACTGTTGCGGTCGGGCGAACCCGTGGACTGCGCGAACCTGTGTCGGTCACGGACCCGCGTCGGTCACGCCGCGAACGATCCGCGCGGAGACGAGGCGGACGGTGTCGAGGCCAGGACAGTCCTGCCGAACCCAGACCCCGAACGCGAGCGCGACCAGCAGGAGTTCGAACGCGAACTCGGGCGTGAGCGCCATCTGGGCGAAGTGGGCGGCGAAGCTCTGTTCGACCTCGTACTCGGGCAGGTCGGCGACCGGCCACGCGAGGAACGCGAGGGCGCCGAACTCGCCGGAGAGGACGGGGTAGAGTCCGTCGGTGAGCGAGTGGACAACCGCGCCGATCCCGACGGCGACGACCAGCGGCGCACGTGCGCCCTCGCGGCGGTTCTCCCGGTCGGCGGCGCGATCGCGTCGGCGCGCGAGAAGGTACGCGGCGACGAAGAGGGGTCCGAGGACCAGCAGCGAGTGCGCGAGCGACCGGCCGGAGGGCAGCACCGACACGGTCCAGGCCAGCGGCTTGTCGACCAGGTCGGGCAGTTGCGAGCCGAAGGCGACGAGGATCGCCGCCGCCTCGGTGGGCCGGTGGCGGTAGCGGAGCCGCGAGTAGGCGGCGTAGACGAGGAAGGCGGCGGCGAGGTGTCCCCAGGGCCACATCACTCGACGGGAAGGGCGCGGGCAGTTTCAGTGTGTCGGGGTGGCGGTCGGAGGTTGCAGTGCCGTGGTGCAGGCGCGACTCACCACGCCGTCAGCGCGTCGCGGCCGTGGCTGTACGCGAGGATGCCGAGGAAGGCTGCGATTCCGGTAAAGGCCGCGCCGGCACCGAGGTAGAACACCCACGTGATACCGACCTCGGTCGTGATCCAGCCCGCGGCCAGCGGGGCCAGTACCGACCCCGGCCGCCAGACGAGCGAGCGCACGCCGAAACTGGAGGCGACGCCCTGACCCGCCCCCTCGTCGGCGAACAGCGCCATGCTCGCGGGTTCGCGGATCGAGTCGGCGACCCCGAGCAGGCCGTTCAGGACGACCAGCGGCAGAAACGCCGCCGAGAGCGTCCCGAGGAACGGATACGTCGCCGGGAGGCCGAGTGCCGTGCCGATGGCGGGGGTCGCGGGGACCAGCACCGCGACGAGACCGTAGCCCAGCCCCCCGTAGAAGACGTACTTCGCGCGGCCGTCGCGGTCCGAGAGCGCGCCCATGTACGGCTGGCTCAGCATGTTGGTGAACTTCTCGGCGGAGATGACGATGGCGACCGCAGTCGCGCTGTTGACCCAGCCGAGCCCGCCGTCGGCAGCGGCGAGACCGGCGTAGATCGGGACCCAGTTGCGCACCAGCGTCACCGCGACGGCGTACTGCGCGCGGAAGCTCGTGATCGTCAGGATGCGCTTGTTGAAGGCGAGATCCGAGAAGGGAAAACCGGTGATCGTCGTCTCGTCGGGCTCGACCCAGCGCCAGACCGCGAGGAAGGCGACGCCGGTGATCGCCATCAGGAGGCCGAAGACGGCCTCGAACCCGAAGGCGTCGTAGAGCGCGCCCGCGGAGAGGGAGCCGCCGATCGCCGCGGCGAAGCGCCAGGCGTTGGCCATCCCGATCGTGTTGCCCCGCTCGGACTCGCTGGCGAGTTCGCCCACGAGCGCCAGACTGAGCAGGCCGGCGGTCGTCGCCGCGACCCCCTGCAGGCCGCGCGCGAGGACGAACCCCCAGCTCGACTCGACAAGGGTGAACGCGGCGTATGCGACGACTGCGAGCGCGAGTCCACCCAGAAGGATGGCGCGCTTGTCGAAGCGGTCGCCCGCCCACGCGACGGGGACGACAGCGACCGCCTGTGTCAGCGTCAGCCCCGTCACGAACAGCCCGAGGACGAACCCCTCGGGTTCGAGGACGTTGATGTACGTCGACAGCAGCGTCAACAGCGTCACGAAGCCGAAGGAGTTGGCGAAGCGCGCGAGAAAGAGCGCGTGCAACTGGCGTCTCGTGTCCGTCACTGTCCGCCCGCTGGCGATGGGTGGAAAAAGCGGTTGCGGTGGCCGAGGAATTCGCCTGAACCGACAGCGCGGCGCAGCCTCTCGGCGCTCTTACTCCGGCACCCTCACTCCGGCGCCAGCGCCCGCATCGTCGTCCGGATCTCCCCCGGCTCGGCGCCGCGCGGGAACGACACCGACAGCGCGTCGACGCCGTCGATGTCTGCCCACGCCTCGAACCCCTCGCGACACTCCTCGGGGGTGCCCGCGAGCCCGAGCGCGTCGAGCAGTTCGTCCGAGATCGCGGCCAGCGACGCCTCGCGATTTCTGTTGGCCCACTCGCTTGCGATGTCCGTGGCTTCATCCTCGAAGCCCTGGCGGGCGAGCGCCTCGCGGTAGAAGGTGCCCATCGCGCCGACGTAGAAGGCGAGGTGCTCGCGGGCGAGGTGGCGGGCGCGCTCGCGGTCCTCCAGCGCGATACAGGGCAGCGAGAGCGTGACGCGCACGTCCTCGGGGTCGCGATCCCCCAGTTCGGCCCCGCGACGCAGGTCGTCGAGGCGCTCGCGCACCCCGTCCTTGGTGAGCATCAGCCCGTGCCAGCCGTCGGCGAACCGGCCGGCGAGTTCGACCGACGTGGGTCCCATCCCCGCGGCGTCGATGGCCGGCGGGGTCTCGGGCGGGTCACAGCGCAGTCGGAGCCCGGAGAGGGTGAAGATGTCGCCGTCGTACTCGACGGACTCGCCCGAGAGCACCGCGCGGACGATGTCGATGGTCTCGCGGGTCCGCCGGAGCGGGCGGTCGTAGGAGACGCCGTGCCACCCCTCGATCACGGCGGGGCCGCTCGGTCCGAGACCCATGCGGAAGCGGCCCTCCGAGACCTCTTGCAGGGTCGCGGCGGTCTGTCCGAGGAGTGCGGGCGAGCGCGAGTAGACGTTCACGATGGAGGTGCCGATCCCGATCGAGTCGGTGCGCTCGGCGACGGCGGTCAGGACGGTGACAGCGTCGCGGCCCCAGGTCTCGGGGAGCCACGCGCGGCCGTAGCCCAGGTTCTCGGCGTCCTCGGCGTAGGCGACGAGCGTGTCGATGGAAGGCTGTGCCGCGACCGGGAGAAAGATGTCGCGGGCCGGCCCGGACTCGGATCGGGGAGTCGTGTCGGTGTCGGCGGTCGTGTCGGTGGGTTGGTCGCTCATGGTCAGGTCCTCGGGGTGTGTTCGATCTCGGGCACGCCGGCGGCGGGCAGCGTCTCGCCGGTGACGAAGGAAGCGGCGTCGCTGGCGAGAAAGTGGACGACGTCGGCGACTTCTTCGGGCGTGCCGACGGTCCGGTCGACGGTCGCGCGGTCGACGTCGCCGGGCGAGATGCCCATCTGCGCCTCGACGCCGGGCGTGGCGACGTACCCCGGCGCGACGCAGTTGACGCGGACGCCGTCGCCGGCCCACTCCGCGGCCAGCGAGCGCGTGAGGTTCTGGATGGCCGCTTTCGCCGCGCCGTAGTGGCTCATGTGCGGCGCGCCCTGCACCCCCGCGAGGCTGGAGACGTTGACGACCGCGCCGTTGCGCTCTTTCAGATGCTCGGCGGCTGCCTGCGTGCAGTTGACCGTCCCGGTGAGGTTCACGCCGACGACCGACTGCCAGCCGTTCTCGGAGATGTCCTCGAACCCCGCCACGAAACTCGCGCCGGCGTTGTTCACCAGTGCGTCCACGCCGCCGAAGCGGTCGGTCGCGGTCTCGACGAGGGCCTCGACGCCCTCGCTGTCGCGCACGTCACAGGCCGCGCCGACCGCCTCGCCCGCGTGGGTCTCGGTGATCTCCGTTGCGGCGGCTTCGATTTCGTCCTCGGTCCGGGCGCAGATCGCCACATTCGCGCCTTCCGCGGCGAAGCGCTCGGCGACCGCCCGGCCGATCCCCTTCGACGCGCCCGTGACGACCGCCGTCCCGTCGAGGCTGAACTGGTCTGTCATCCGGACACCTCGATCTGTGTTGGCATACGACACGTCTAGCGTGCCACTCGCTTAAGCCCGCTGGCACTCTGGAGAACTTGGATCGGGTTTATCGTTTGTGGGAGTCGGTGATGTGGGGATCCGTGGGGGACGGTCGGTCTCGACCCGCTCGCTTCGAGTATCAGCTGCTACAACCGCAACCGCGGTCGACGTAGTGAGATGGAAGCCCTCGACGCGCTCGCGGTCGCTGAGCGAGATATTCTCGCTCTCTGCACCGCCCGCTCACGGCAAGGCCGTTCGCTTCGAGGCGCAAGCGCCTCGCACCGCGAGAATAGTGCCCGCTCACCGACTGAACTGCACGCGAGCCCGTCTCGCCCTTCCAGTCCACCAGGGACGCCCCGCACTGCACCCGCACCGCACCCGCCCGCGCCGCGGCCGCGGACGGCCTCACACCTCCCCAGCCTCTTCGCTCAGACCGCCTTCGCTCATCCACCGTCAGAGCGAGCTCTGACGAGCCGTCGCTCGCACGCTCGCGAAGACCTCGCGCGGCTTCGTCGCGCCACGCAGGGCGCGACGGCGCGCGCCGACAGCACCGCTTGCCCTCAGTCGTCGGCCACCACCTCAGTCGTCGGCGATGCCCTCGTCGTGGCCGTCGTCGAGCAGGTGCGAGTAGTCGGGCACGTCAGCGGCGTCGTGCTCGCCGACGGGCGGGCGATTGACCTCGGCTGCGGGGGTGTCGTCGAGGTCGGTCTCGTCGTCGATGGCCTCCATCTCGCCGTCGGCGTCGCGGGCGTCCTGGTCGATCCGCATCGAGCAGAAGTCGACGCCGCACATCGAGCAGAAACGCGCATCCTTGTAGTTGTCGCCGGGGAGCGTCTGGTCGTGGTAGGCGCGAGCGCGCTCCGGGTCGAGCGCGAGGTCGAACTGCCGGCGCCAGTCGAACTCGTATCTGGCTTCCGAGAGCGCGTCGTCCCAGTCGCGTGCCCCGGGCCGACCGGTCGCCACGTCGGCGGCGTGGGCGGCGATGCGGTAGGCCGCCAGCCCCTCGCGGACGTCCTCGCGCTCGGGCAGGCCGAGGTGTTCTTTCGGGGTGACGTAACACAGCATCGCGGCGCCGGCGCGGGCGGCCTCGGTCGCGCCGATGGCACTGGTGATGTGGTCGTACCCCGGCGCCACGTCGGTGACGAGCGGCCCGAGCACGTAGAAGGGCGCGCCGTCACAGACGTCCTGCTGGCGCTCGACGTTGTCGCGGATCTCGTCCATCGGGACGTGGCCTGGCCCCTCGACCATCACTTGCACGCCGTGGTCCCACGCCGTCCGGGTCAGCTCTCCCAGGGTTTCGAGCTCGGCGAATTGCGCCTCGTCGCTGGCGTCGGCGAGACAGCCCGGCCGGAGACCGTCCCCCAGCGAGACGGTCACGTCGTGCTCGGCGAATATCTCGCAGACCTCCTCGAACTTCGTGTAGAGGGGGTTTTCCATCCCGTTTTCCTCGATCCACTGCGCGAGGATGGAACCGCCCCGCGAGACGATGCCAGTCTTGCGGCCGTCCGTGAGCGGGAGGTGTTCCATCAGCACGCCGGCGTGGATCGTCATGTAGTCGACGCCCTGTGTGGCCTGCTTCTCGATCACGTCGAGCAGGAGTTCGTGCGTGATGTCGGCGGAGTCGCCAGCGCGTTTGACCGCCTCGTAGATGGGGACGGTTCCGACCGGAACGGGTGAGTGTTCGACGTTCGTTTCTCGAATTTCGTCTAAATTCGCGCCCGTCGAGAGGTCCATTACCGTGTCGGCGCCGTAGTGGACCGCGGTGTGGAGTTTCTCGAGTTCGCCGGCCAGGTCGCTGGTATCCTCGCTGTTGCCGATGTTGGCGTTGACTTTCGTCCCGAACTCCCGGCCGATGACCATCGGGTCCAGACTGTCGTGAGCGTGGTTGGTCGGGATAACCGCCTGTCCCTGCGCGACCTGCTCGCGGACGAACTCGGGGTCGCGGTTCTCCCGCTCGGCGACCCGTTCCATCACCGGCGTCACCTCGCCCTCGCGCGCTCGCTCGAGTTGCGTCGTCATTGATAACCTAGTTTTACTACCGAGTGGTTAAACGTATCGGTGGTCGAGCGGCCGCGACGCGCCCCGCGTGAACCGCGTGCGAGTGTCGCGCGAAACGCATATCTGTGCGGCCGCGTATGCCGAGGTATGAACCTCACCGGTCTGGACCGCCAGCAGATCATGGCACTGACGCTCGTCTTCCTGATGATCGGGTCCGCGTTCGTCGGCGTCCTCGCCTACGCGTTCTGAGCGGGCGGAAAAACCGACCGACCGCCGCGGAGCCGTCCCATCGAGAGTCGCTCTTTTCTCACTACCGCCGGTCGTCATAGTGAGTTGTGTAGTGATTTACCGGTACGCGCCGACCCCGTCGTCGGCGCGATCCGGAAATAATCTACACTACTCACTATCAGTCGTCGCTCGCGACCGCGTTCGCGTCACCGGTCACGGTGGGGGCGGGCGAGCCGTAGCGCGCCCAGAGCGCGAGCAGACTGGGGAGGACGAACACGCTCGCGACGAAGGCGTAGCCGATGCCGACCGCGAGGACGAGGCCGAACTGCGCGAGGGCGGGCAACAGCGAGAACGCCAGCACGCCGAACCCGGCGGCGGTCGTGACCGCGCTGGACAGCAACGCGCCGCCGGTGCCGACGACGGTCCGCTCCAGGGCCACCTCGGGCGTGCGCCCGGCGTCGAGTTCGTGGCCGAAGCGCTCGGTGACGTGGATGGCGTAGTCGACGCCCAGCCCCAGCGAGATGCTCCCGACGAGCGCCGAGACGAGCGTGAACGGGATGTCGAGAGCGGTCATCGTCCACAGCAGCCACGACACCGCGAACAGGACGGGCACGACCGTCAACGCGCCCAGCTCGGCGCTGCCCTCCCTGATCCGGAACGCGACCGCGAGCAGGACGACGAGCACCGCGAGCGTCACCGCGAGACTCTCGAAGATCGTCGAGACGAGGCTGTCGGCGACCGCCGTCTGGACGACCGGACCGCCCGTCGCCGTGGCGGTGAGCGTGCTGTTCTCACCGGGCTCTGCCGTTCCGGCTGTCGAGGTTTCACCGCGTTCGATGCCAGTCGCGACCGCCGACAGGTCGTCCCTGACGGCGTCGTGGTCGGCGGTGCCGACAATCGGGACGCGCAGACGCAGGGCGACGTACTCGCCGTCGGCGGAGTGGAGCAGGCGGTCGGCCGCGTCGGGCGCCGCCGCGTCGAAGGCGTCGTAGAGGGCGGCGAGGTCCCGGTCGGGAACGCCGTCGCCGTTCGCGTCCGCCGCGGCGAGGGTGGCGTTGAAGCTCTCGTTGCGCGCGGCGGTCGCGCGCATCGCCGTCAGCGGCGTCGCGACGGTCCCATCGCTCGACCGGGTGAACGCCCCGCTGGCGTTCGCGGCGGCCGCCCGCGCGTCGGCGACTCGTTCGAGGGTGTCGGGCGCGGTCACATCTCCCTCGACGAGTATCGACACCTGCTTGTCGGGCGACTGGAAGTGCGCGTAGACGTACTCGCGGTTGTCGACGAGGTAGTACTCGCCGGGTTCGACGGCGGCGGGCGCGGCCTCGGTCCAGCCCGGCGGGTCGTCGGCCATGAACGTCTCCGGCGAGTACTCGCCGTCGATTTCGGCCGCGCCGGCCGCCGTCGCGGCGCTGGCGACCAGCGCGACCACGAGGACGAGAAGCGGCGCGCGCTTCGCGAGGGTCGCCCCGCCGCTGAGCGCGCGTCCCAGGTAGCCGCCGGTCCCGAACGGCCGCAGGGCGCGGTCGACCCCCCGCTTTTCGAGAGCGGCGTCGGTCTCGACTTTGAGCGCGGGGAGCAACAGCCCGAAAACCGCCAGCGTCGAGACGATGCCGACGGCGGTGACGACGCCGAACGTCCGGATGTCGGGGACGGGGCTCGTCAGATTGGCGAGAAAGCCGACCGCCGTCGTCAGCGTCACGAGCACGAGCGCGCCGCCGACGCCCGCGAGCGACCGCGTCATCGCCGCGCGGACGACGGCCGGTCCGCCCGCGTCGCTGTCCGCGGCGCTCGCCTCACGACCGGCCGCGCGCTCCGCCCGCTCCTCGCGGTAGCGCATCACGACGTGGAGCGCGTAGTCCACCGCGAGCCCGATGAGCAACAGCGGCACGGCGATCATCATCTGGTTGAACTCGATGCCGGCCCACCCCATCGCGCCGAACGTCCAGACCAGCACGAGGACCACGCCTACGAGACCCAGGACCACGTCGACGGGGTCGCGGTAGGCCACCGACAGCGCCGCGAGGACGAACAGCAGCGCGACCGGTCCGAGGAGTCCGAGGCTGTCGCCGATGGCCTGGTTCTGTTGCTGGGTCAGGAGTCCGCGACCGAACGCCAGCGGCTCCGTCGACCCGGCGGCGCGGTCGGTCGCGATGGCTCGCGCGGCGACCTGCCCGTCGACGACCCGCTGGGAGAGCGCCGCGCCGACCCGGACCGGCTGCTCGGTGCGCTGGGTCAGCACCACCAGTGTCGCGTTCGCCGTCGGCGATCCGGGCTCGTAGCTCCGGGGCAGGAGTCGCGTCGCCGCCCGCGACCCCGGCAGGTCGCTGTCGGGCGCGAGCAGGCGGTCAACCGTCCGCCGGACCGCCGAGGCGTTCGCGGCGTCGAGCGCGGCGATCTGGCGGTCGAGCGACGGGGCGCCCGTTTCGGCGCGGTCAGCCGCTCCGGCATGACCGTCAGCGACTGGCCCCTCGGCGGCCAGCACCGAGCGGGCGACGAGATTCGCGATGCCGGTCGTCGGTCGCTCGTCGACGAGCGTCGCGTTCAGCGTCGCGTTCGCCCGCAGCGCCCGCTGGAGTTCCAGCGAGCGCACGAGCTCGTCTTTCGAGAGGACGTTCCCGTCGGGGGTTCGCACCGCGATCAGCGTCGTCGTCGTGTTCTCGCCGCGCGCCGAGAAGTTGGCGTCGACGTACTCGTTTTTCTCGATGGCTGGCGAGTCCGTCGCCAGCGCGTTCATCGTCGAGGACTGCTCGACCATCCCCGCGCCCGCGCCGACCGCAAGCGTCAGCAGGAGCATCGCGGCGACGACGTAGCGGCTCCGATGGGCCACGACGCTCGCGGCGCGGTCGATCACGCCCATCGGCGCCCCCCTGTGACTCGCCCGCGATTCGCCCGCGTCGGGCTCTTCCTCCCTCCCGGTGCGGGGCGGCGATACCACCGTCGCAGAGCGTCTTCGTGCATCGATCGGATCGACGGGCGGAGCCCGCGTACCGATTCTGCCCCGTATGATCGGGGGGTTTAAACCGGCGTGCTGGCGGTCGTCGTTGCTACCACGCACCTGACCACAGTCAGCCTCAATTCGACGACACCGGCGAAAGGCTAATACAGTTCTGAGACAGTTTTCGTACTATGCCGGTCGACTTCGAGACGCACGACCCGGATACGCCCCGATTGGACCTCTCGGAAGGGACGAACGCACGGGCGCTTCTCGAATTGCTGCTGCCGAACCCCGGCGTCGGCTACACGCCGGCGGAACTGGCGGCGGAGACGGACGTCCCGCGGGGGAGTATCGGCCCGACGTTACAGCGTCTCGAGCGCGCTGGGCTAGTCCGTCACAAGGAGCCCTACTGGGCGGCCACGTCCGACGAGCGAGTCGCGTCGGCCGTCGCGTCGTTCGTCGGCGTCGAGAGTATCGGCGAGGCGTTCGGCGACGACTGGTACGCGCGAAACGAGGGCTGGGACGAGGACCTGCCCGACCTGAGCGAGGAGGAGTGAGCCCGTGGCGTACTCGCAGGGGGCGGTCGTCGTCGCCGAGGACCCGTTCGGGACGGCTCCGAGACGACCGTACCTCGTTGTCTCGAACGGTCGAACCCCGTTCCACGGCGAGGAGTACATCGCGGCGGCGGTCACGACCACGGCTCGCGACGAGGCCATCGAACTCACGGACGAACGGTTCGAACGAGGGGAGCTGTCCCGCCGGTCGTACGTCTCGCCGTGGGCGGTCGTGACGCTGAAAGACCGGATGATCACGAAACAACCCGCCGAAACGACGACCGGCGTCGTCGACGAGATTCGACAGGCGGTGGACGCCTACCTCCGGACGCAGGCGCGCTAGACGCGTCTCTTGAACGCGGGTGCGCTGAATGCGTGGTAGCGAACAGCGTCGTTCCGCGCGTGGCGGCGGGATTTAACACCCCGCGCGGCGCTCGCTCGGCCATGAAACAGATCCGCGCTCGCGCGACGGTCGACCCGGGGGACGCGCCGGCGTTTTTCACCCTCCTCGCCCACGACTCGGCGATCGAGGAGGCGCGGGTGCTCGAGGTGAACACCACCCCCGAGGGCGTCGAGACGCTGCTCATCGCCATCGACGGCGACCACTCCGCGTTCGCCGCGGGCGCCGAAGAGACGCCCGGTGTCCAGTCAGTCGACGTGACCGCCGTCGGCGAAGAACGGGCCTACGCCACGCTCGTCATGCACTCGCCCGAGACGCCGCTGTTCGACCGGATCCACGAACTGGGCAACGACGTCGGGTTCGTCGTCCGCACCCCCTTCGTCTACCGCGACGGCGCGATGTACGGGCGGGCGGTGGGCGACCCCGCCGCCCTCCAGCGCGCGCTGGAGAACGTCCCCGCCGAGATGGACGTCGACGTCGAGGCCGTCGGCGAGTTCCGCGGCGGCGCCGACGCGCCCGAGTCGGCGCTCTCTGCTCGACAGCGCGAGGCGCTCGAAGCCGCCCGCGAACTGGGGTACTACGACCACCCCCGCGGTGCGACACACGAAGACGTCGCCGCCGAACTCGACTGTGGCCCGGCGACCGCCAGCGACCACCTCCAGAAGGCCGAGGCGAAAGTCGTGGAGGCCGTGCTGGACGAGTTCGGGCCCGACGTGTGAGACGGTCGGTCGGGAGTCAGTTCCGTGATCCGCCGGAGACCCCAGCGAATCACCGGGACACTACAACCGACCGAACGAGTGCGTGGACCGAACGAGTGCGTGGATCGAACGAGCGCTGGAACGGGCGACGATCAGCTCTCGTCGGCGCCGGGGTAGTCGGTCGCGAAGACGTCCTCGACGAGGGAGTCGTCGCCACCCCCGTTGGCGTCGGCGTCACCGTCGTCACCGTCGTCGGCTCCGTTGTCCTGACCTTCGGGACTGACGCTGCCGGTGCGATAGCCCGCCAGATCGAGCGTGACGTGGTCGAACCCGAGGTCGCCGATGTGCTCGCGGGCGGCGCGGGCGAAAGCCGGATCGAGGGCCACGTCGAGTTCGTCCGCGCCGACCTCGATGCGGGCGATGCCGTCGTGGTCGCGCACGCGGAACTGGTGAAAGCCCCACGTTCGGAGGACCTGCTCGGCTTTCTCGATGCGGGAGAGCCGTTCCTCGGTGACTTCGAGACCGGTCGGGACCCGGGACGAGAGACAGGCCATCGAGGGTTTGTCCGCGACGGAGAGGTCGTACTCGTCGGCTATCTCGCGGACCTCGGACTTGCCGATGGCGTGTTCGAGCAGCGGGGAGTAGGCGTCGAGTTCGTCGACGGCACGCAGGCCTGGACGGTGGCCCGAGCCCGCGTCGGAGGCGTTGGTGCCGTCACAGACGACGTCGATGCCCAGGTCGCGGGCGCGGTCGAACATCGCGCCCAGGCGCATCGTCCGGCAGTGATAGCAGCGCTCGTCGCCGTTCTGGACGAACGCCTGGCTGTCGAGTTCGGAGAACTCGACGATTTCGTGGCGGATGCCGATCTCCTCGGCGACGCGGCGGGCGTCGTCGAGTTCGGCCGCGGGCAGGGTCTCGCTTTTGGCCGTGCAGGCGACGGCGTCGTCGCCCAGTGCGTCGCGAGCGATGGCGGCGACGACGCTGGAGTCGACGCCGCCAGAGAAGGCGACCAGGACGCCGTCGCGGGCGGCCAGGTCGGCGCGCGCGGCGTCGAGTTTCGACTGGACCGATGTGCTCATCGGCCGGAGTTCGGCCGCGCGAGGCAAAAGCCCGTCGGCAGCGGAATCGCGCCCTCGCGGTCGCTCGCGGCCGCCAGCGCCGGCCGGAACGGTTCCCGTGACTTTTTGACGGCCGCCGGCCTGGGCGGGGACGTGAAGTTCGCACGACTGCGCGTCGAACCCGACGACCCGCTCTCGCCGATCCACGCGGCGACGACTGACTGCGAGGGGTTCGACCGGGCGGCGCTGCGCTTCGGCGGTGTGACCGCCAGCGACCCGCGCACCTACGTCTTCTCGGTCGTCGGTGAGGTCCCGGCGGTGGGGGACGCCCTCGCGGCCGAACCGGGGGTCGAGGACCACGAGATCGTCGTCGACGATGGGGATCGGGGCCTCGTCTACGTCCGCGCCGAATCGACCGAGGTCGAACTCGGCTTGCAGGCGATGCTCACCCGCGGAAGTCTCGTGACGGCGACGCCCGTGGAGTTTCTCGGCGACGGCAGCGTCGTGTTCCGCGTGCTCGGCGAGCCCGCGGACCTCGAGGCCGGGATCGAGGCGGTCGGCGCGGAGCTCCCGGTGACCGTCGAGCGACTGACCGACTACGACCGGCCGCCCGAGCGCGTCGCCGCGGCGCTGACCGACCGCCAGGAGGAGGTCGTCCGCGCGGCGCTGGCGGTGGGCTACTACGACCACCCCCGGACGGCCACACAGGAAGACGTCGCCGCCGCCGCCAACTGCGCCCCCGCCACCGCCAGCGAGCACCTCCGGAAGGCCGAGGCCGCGCTGGTCCGCGCCGCGTTCGACTCGACGTAACCGAGACGAGACGCCATCGCTGCGGCGAGCCACCGTCGCCGCGCTCGAGTCGACGCGGCTGCGGCGAGTCCCGACTCGCCGGGGTTATGCCTGTCGAGCCCTTCCCTCCGGCGATGACAGCGGACCTGGACGCCGAGGTGGTGGGCGCCGACGCCGCGGCCGAACATCGCGACGAGGTGGTGACGGCGGTGACCGAACACGCCGGTCGCGTCGCGCGCGAACTCGCGCGCCTGCAGGGCGGCGACTACGGACAGGAGACCTTCGAGACGGCGGCGGGCGCGTGGACGCTCAAGTACGAGGCCGGCGACGTCCAGTACCTGCGCTTCGAGCGCCGCGGCACCGAGACGTACGTCGTCTCGACGCACCAGCCCCCCGAACCCGAGGCCCTCGCCGAGGCGCTGGCCGACTACGACGCCTTCGTCGCCGCGTTCAACGACCACGTCCGCTCGCTGGCGGGCGTGCTCGACGACGCGCCCGCGGACTTTCCCGACATCGCCTCGGTCGACGACGTCGTCGCCGAGCGCGAGCGCGTCCTCTCGCGGATGCGCGAGGCCTGCGATGCGATGGCCCAGCGACTGCGCCGCTACGAGGGCGGCGACTACGGGTCCTTCGCCGCCCGCGTCGACGGCTCGCGCTGGGAGCTCAAGTGGGAAGCGAGCCGGACGAGCTATCTGCGCGTCGGCGGCGAGGGCGGCATCTACCTGCTCTCGCAGTACCAGCCCCCCTCCGCGCACGACCTGCGCGCCCACGCCGACGGCTTCGCCGGCTTCGTCGACGCCTTCAACGAGGAGATCGCCGACGCCTCCGACGCGCTCGAGGAAGTCGCGCTGTAGACGCTCACGTCGTCCGCGGGAACGCTCACGTCGTCCGGAACGCGCGGTCGCCGGCGTCGCCGAGCCCGGGGACGATGTAGCCGTCGTCGTCGAGTTCGTCGTCGATGGCGACGGTGAGCAGGGTCGCTTCGGGGACCGCCTCGCTCACCCGCAACAGACCGTCCGGCGCGCTGACCGCCGAGAGGACGAACAGGTGTTCGGGATTGGGCGCGCCCTCCATCACGCGCTCGAGGACGGCACACATCGTCGACCCGGTCGCGAGCATCGGGTCGGCGATGATGACGGTGTCCTCGGGGCGGATATCGGGGAGTTTCACGTAGTCGATGGAGATAGGGAAGGAGCCGTCGTCGGTCATGCCGGCTTCCTCGTCGCGGCTGGCGGAGATGACGCCCTGGCGGGCGCGGGGGAAGGCCTTGAGCAGCCCCTCGACGAACGGTGTCGCCGCGCGGAGGACGTTGACGATGACGACGTCGTCGAGTCCCTTGACGCGCTGGCCCATCGTCTCGGTCAGCGGCGTCTGGACGGCGACGTACTCGGTCTCCATCGCGCCGTCGATGATCTCGTAGCCGCAGATCCGGCCCAGTCGGACCAGTCCCTTCCGGAAGGCGACCTGTTCGGTCTCGACGTCGCGGAGCTGGGTCAGCACGTCCGTGGCGAGGGCGTGGGTGATGACGTGGGCCTCGCCGCGGTCTTCGATTGCCATGTCGGCCCGTGCGGCCGCGGGTGACAAATAGCCACCTGCCGCTCCGGGCGGCGCCTCCGAGGCCCGCGCTCGCGTTCGGAACCGGTGTTCGGGGCCGGCGTTTGGGGCCGGCGTTCGGCACCGCTCGGGAGTGTCACCGGTCGGCACGGCCCACGGTACCGGACCTGCCGACAGGCTTTAGCGTCGCGCAGACACAGTGACGATGAACGCAGGTTCCGCCGAGCGGGGCCAGCACACACACATGGAAGAGAGTGTCTCCGGATTCAAGACTCGCGGCGGTTGGGTCGACGTGGTCGAACACGGCGAGCGCGTCGTCCGCGCGCTGAAAGACCTCGACGACGAGGACGAAGCGGTGAATCGCAACGCCCTCGAGGAGTTCGACGACTGGCGCCCGAAGAGCCACGAGCGCCTCGACGAGGACGTCAACGAGAAGACGGCCGACCAGGCCAGCGTCGACGAGGGCGACGGCGAGAAAGCCGGCAAGGACCCCGACGAGGACCTCCAGACCGCCGGCGAGAAGCTCACCGAGTCCTACGAGAACCTCGACGAACCGGACGAGGCCGTCGACAAGTGGGGCGAGTCCCTCGATTACGTCGCCCGCGCCGCCGACTCCGCCGGCCGGAAAGCCCTTCGCACTGTGGAGGACGCCGTCTATCGCAACGTGATGACCCGCATCGCGCCCTACTACTTCGACAACGAACTCGTCAGCGCGAACCTCCAGCGCGTCGGCGACGACGAGCGTCCCGAGTACATCTTCGAGATCAACGTCAACGACGACGACCTGAAGATCAAGGTGTCGAACCGACTGGCCGACTTCGAACAGGACGTCGACCGCTGGCACGTCGACACCGAGAAAGAGACCGAGGTCGTCGAGGCCGCCGAGGGCGTCGAAGCCCCCGAACCCGATATCGACGCCGACTCGAAGACGACCTGAGAGCGGCCGCCACTGTTCCGGGAACTGTCATCGCAGATAGAGCGGTAGCCGCTGCCAGATCGACGGAGATAGCGACCGCAAACAGCCTGAAAACCCCTGCAGGAGTGATCGTGACCGCAACCGCACACAGCCTGAAAGCCCCGACGCGTTCGACCGTCCGGGCCTCGCTCGTTTCACTCGCTGTGGTGCTTACGTCGTCCGGAACGGGTCGAACGCGTCGCCCCTTTCATTCCCACCCGCACAGACTGGCCGACCAGCCGACACGGATGGGAATGAAAGGGGCCGGTCGCTCGTCGCCGCCCCGGCGACGTAAGCACTGCAGCGACCGAAGGGAGCGAAGCGCGCAGCGAGGCGCGGTGGTACGAGCGACCGGGGGCTTTCACGCTGTTTGTGATGGCGGTTCCCGAGGCTCATCGCGGGGCTCTCAGGCTGTTGGCGGTCGCGACGGCTCTGTGACCCGCCCCAGACGAGGATTCTTCCGCAACGGGTCGGCTTTAACCGCCGCGCAGCCGAGTGGCCCGTATGGCCACCATCGTCGTCAGAGACACGAGCGCCCACGGGATTCCCGCAAGCGAGTGCGCCGACGCGCTCCGCGAGCGACTCACAGACCACGAGATTCTCGACGCAGCCGCCGCGCTCGACGCCGGCGAAGTGACCGCCGAGCGCGACCTGTTCCGGGACGCCGAGGTGATCGTCGGCGGGTCGCTCTCCGAGGCGGACCTCGACGCCGCGCCAGCTCTCGAGTTGTTCGCCTGCTCGTCGGCGGGCGTCGGCCACCTCGACCTGGGCGCCTTCCGCGAGCGCGGCGTGACCGTCACGAACGCCTCGGGCGTCCACGGGCCCAACATCGCCGAGCACGTGCTGGGCTGGATGCTCATGATCACCCGCCGCCTCGATGAGGGACTCCGCCGGCAGGAGCGCCGGGAGTGGCGCCACTTCCAGGCGACCGGCGAACTGCAGGGCTCGCGGGTCTGCGTCGTCGGCCTCGGCGCCATCGGCGAGACGCTCGTCGAGCGCCTGTCGGGGTTCGACCTGGAGACGGTCGGGGTTCGGTACACGCCCGAGAAGGGCGGGCCGACAGACGAAGTGTACGGCTTCGACGAGATCAACCGGGCGCTGCGCGGCGTCGACTACCTCGTCGTCGCCTGCCCGCTCTCCGAGACGACCGAGGGGCTGATCGGCGCGGAACAGCTCGGACATCTGCCCGACGACGCCGTCCTCGTCAACGTCGGTCGGGGCCCCATCGTCGACACCGACGCGCTCGTGGCGGCGTTGCGCGGAAACAAGCTCCACGCGGCCGCGCTCGACGTGACCGACCCCGAACCGTTGCCCGAGGTCCACGACCTCTGGAACCTGGGCAACGCCTTCATCACGCCGCACAACGCCGGCCACACGCCTCACTACTGGGAGCGCGTCGCCGACATCCTCGCGCGGAACCTGGAGCGGGTTGGCGAGTCGGGCAGCTACGACGACCTGGAGAATCAGGTCACCTGAGCGGGGAGAGCCCGAGCCGGCGTCGGACGGAGCCGGCGTCGCGGGGAGTTCCGCGACCCGCGGATTTGTAACGGTCGGGGCCGTGTTCCCGGACGTGGCGACAGAGACCTCCGAGGACGCCGAGGGCGGCGACGCCCCCGACACCTACGACGCCTTCGAATCACACGTGAATCAGCTGGTCTATCTCCGGGACGCCGGCGGCGTGCTGGGCTGGGACCAGCAGGTGACGATGCCCGAGGGCGGCACGCCCGCGCGGTCGAAACAGTCCGCGGCGCTGTCGTCGGTCACCCACGACCTGCTGACCGACGACGACGTCGGCGAGTGGCTCGACGCCCTCGACGGCGCGGACCTCGATAGCGGCCAGCAGGCGGTCGTCCGCGAGGTCGGTCGCGAACACGAACGGGCCGTGAACGTCCCCGAGGAGTTGGTCTCGGAAATCTCCGAGACCGCCTCGAACGCGCTCCCGGTCTGGGAGGAGGCCAAAGCCGAAGACGACTTCGAGAGCTTCGCGCCGACGCTGGAGACGATGGTCGAACTGAAACGCGAGTACGCCGAAGCGATCGACCCCGACCGGGACCCCTACGAGGTGCTCTTCGAGGAGTACGAGCCCTACCTGGGTCTGGACACCGCCGAGCGGATCTTGGAGCGGCTCCGCGACGAACTCGTCCCGCTCATCGCCGACATCGAGGACAGCGACGTCGATCTGGCCGACCCCTTCGACGGCGAGTACGACCCCGACGACCAGGAGGCGATGGTTCGCGAAGCGCTCGACGTGCTGGGCTACGACTGGGACCGGGGCCGCCTCGACACCGCCCCGCATCCGTTCTCGACCGGCACGCAGTTCGACGCCCGGGTGACCACGCGGTTCGACCCCGCCGACCCGCTCGGAGCGCTGGGCTCGACCGTCCACGAGTTCGGCCACGCGACCTACACGCTCGGGCTCCCCGACGAGCACTACGGCACGCCGCTGGGCCAGTCGCGGGACCTCTCGGTCCACGAATCCCAGTCCCGGTTCTGGGAGAACCACGTCGGTCGCACCCGCGCCTTCGCCGACTTCTTCACCCCGACGGTGAACGACCACCTCGACACCGACCTCTCCGCCCGCGACCTCTACGAGGCCGCAAACCAGATCTACCCAGACAACCTGATCCGCGTCGAGGCCGACGAACTCACCTACCACATGCACATCATCCTCCGGTTCGAGATCGAACGCGACCTCATCTCCGGCGATCTGGACGTCGAGGAAGTGCCCGGCGTGTGGAACGACAAGATGGAGGAATACCTCGGCGTGCGCCCCGAGACCGACAGCGAGGGCTGTCTCCAGGACATCCACTGGACCCACGGCTCGCTGGGTTACTTCCCGACGTACTCGCTGGGCAGCGTGCTGGCCGCCCAGATCGACGCCGCGATGCGCGAAGACCTGGCGAGCGAGGGCGAAACCGTCGACGAACTCGTCCGCGCGGGCGAGTTCGACCCGCTCCACGACTGGCTCACCGAGCGCGTCCACCGCCACGGCTGTCGCTACGAGACCGACGACCTCGTCCGCGAGGCCACCGGCGAACCCTTCACCGCCGACTACTTCGTCGACTACGCCACCGAGAAGTTCGGCGACCTCTACGAACTGTAGTCGCGAATCGAACTTGAGAACAGCGTGGCCGAGCCAACAGAATAGTCGAATAGACCGCCTCTGTTGGCTCTTTACCCCACACATTCGAGTATCATCCAACATAATTTGGTATGCGATTTTTTATGTTGTGAGTTAAATCACAGTCACACGATGGCACAGAGCACGGGGAGCGAAGTAGGGAGCGAGGTAGAGACGGACATCGAGACGACGGGCGTCGACGGCGACATCGACGAGGACATCGACGGCGACATCGACGAGGACATCGACAGGAACATCGCGGAGGGGATCGACCGCGATGCGGGCTACGACTCCGACGCCGCCAGCGAGATCCAGACCTCGATCGCGGAGCTCCACGAGTCGTCGGTCGACATCGCAGAGGAGATAGACGACATCCGGGAGCAGGCCGCCGAGCAGTACGACGGGATGTCCGAAGTCGCCGGCGAGGTGTCGAACCTCTCGGCGGCCGTCGAGGAGATCGCCTCCTCCTCCGAGGAGGTCTCGGCCGCGAGCCGGGAGGCCCAGGAACTCGCACAGGAGGGGCAGGACTCGGCCGCGGAGATCTCCGAGGCGATGGAGAGCATCGGCGAGGCCTCCGAGAGCGTCGCGTCGGACGTCGACACCATCCAGGACAGCGTCGAGGAGATAGACGAGATCGTCGAGGTCATCAACGACATCGCCGACCAGACGAACATGCTCGCGCTCAACGCCTCGATCGAGGCCGCTCGCGCGGGGGAAGCGGGCGAGGGCTTCGCCGTCGTCGCCGACGAAGTGAAGTCGCTCGCCGAGGAGTCACAGGACCAGGCCGGCACCATCGAGGAGATGGTCGCGGGCATCCAGGACGACACCGAGAACGCCGTCGAGACCATCGAGGAGTCGAGCGAGCGCATCGACGAGGGCATCGAGATGGTCGGGGAAGCCATCGGCGTCCTCGAGGACATCCACGGCGCCGTCGAGGAGGTCAACGACGGGATCCAGGAGGTCGCCGCCGCCGCCGACCAGCAGGCCGCCTCCACCGAGGAGGTCGCCGCCATGGTCGACCAGTCGACCGACGCCGCCGAGGAGATCGCCGACTCCACCGCCGAGATCGCCGCGGAAGTCGACGACCAGACCGACCAGATCGTCGATATCAACCAGGCGACCGACAGACTAGTCGAGTGACCCGCGCCCGACAGACTGGTCGAGTGAGCGGCAGTCGTCGGTAGCACCCCCTCTCGCTCAGGCCAGGCCGACCAGAAAGCCGAGGATGCCGAGCGCGAAGGCGATCAGGAAGGCCTTGTCACTGTCGAGCCCCTGTCCTTTCACCAGCCCTGCGGCCGTGATGTACGCCTTCCAGAGCGTGGCGACGAGCGACGCGACGACCAGCGGCGCTCGCTCGCGACCGACGATCCCGCGCAGGAACTCCGCGGCCGACTCCGGGTCCGACGGGACCTGCCCGATGACGGAGTAGAACACGACGACGACCACGGGTAGGACGAGCAGGGAGACGAGTTCGGCCTCGCCGACGACGGCAAGCGTCGTCAGGAACGTCTCGTCACCGTCCGCGAACCAGACGAAGACGTGTATGACCGCCGCGGCGAGCAACCACCCGACGACGACCATCACCGCGAGGAATATCGCCTGACCGACGAGTTCGCCACGCACGTTCGAAACCGCCGCTTCGGGCGCGTCGATCCGGTCGAGGACGCTCGTGACGAACCACCAGACCAGCACCGCGAACGCGACCGCCTGGACGGCGACGATCCCGGCCGCCACGCCGAGCGACGGTCGGTCGTACTGGTCGAAGTACTCACCGGGCTGCAGGAGGGGCGTGCGGGGCGGCATGCCCGGCCGTTCCGCCGACTGACAGGTAAATCTGTTCGTTCGAGCGACAGGATCCGGCGAGCCGGGTCGACAGCAATCGGTTTATGCCGCCCACGGCCGTACTCGCGGGTATGCCAGCGCCGGATCTGGACCCCGAGCAACTCGACCGCTACTCCCGGCACATCATCATGGACGAACTGGGGCCGGGGGGGCAGGTCGCGCTGCTCGACTCGGCGGTGCTCGTCGTCGGCGCGGGCGGGCTGGGATCGCCGGTCCTCCAGTATCTCGCCGCCGCGGGCGTCGGGACCATCGCCATCGCCGACGACGATGTCGTCGAGCGATCCAATCTCCAGCGACAGGTCGTCCACCGCGATGCGGACGTCGGCCGCCCGAAGGTCGACAGCGCCGCCGAGTTCGTCCGCGAACTCAACCCCGACGTGACCGTTCGGACCCACGAGACTCGCGTCACCGCCGACACGGTCGCCGACCTGGTCGCCGACCACGACGTCGTCGTCGACGCCTCCGACAACTTCCCCACCCGCTTTCTCGTCAACGACCACTGCACGCTCGCCGGCGTCCCCTTCTCCCACGGCGCCATCTACCGCTTCGAGGGGCAGGTCACGACGTTCTCCACTGACGGGCCCTGTTACCGGTGTCTGTTCCCGGAGGCACCGCCCGCCGGCGAGGTGCCAGACTGCGCCACCACGGGAGTGCTCGGCGTGCTCCCCGGCACCGTCGGCGCCATCCAGGCCACCGAGACGGTCAAACAGATCACCGGCGTCGGCGAGACGCTCGACGGCCGCATGGTCGCCTACGACGCCGCCGGCATGAGTTTCGACGAGGTGACCGTTCGGCCCAATCCCGCCTGTCCGGTCTGTGGCGACGACCCGACCGTCGAGTCCGTCGACGACGTGACCTACGAAGCCACCTGCGCCGTCGGCGAGTGACGTGCTCGGCTACCCGAGCCGACAGACCCGACCGCGACCGGCGCCCGTACCGCGACTGCAGACAACACCGCCACCGCACCTGATCGCGAGCGGTGAAAGCCCTCGCCCCGCTCGCGGTCGCTGTCTCCGGAAATCGAAGATTTCCGGGATGACGAGAGAGCATCGCTCTCTCGAACCAAGCGGGATATCCGCGCTCTCCGCACCGCCCGCCCGGATAGTGCCCGCTCAGGCGACTGAACTGGACGCGAGCGCGCCTCGCCCTTTCAGTCCACCAGGAAAATCACGTCGCGCAGGCCGATTCGACGTGGAAGGTTCCACAGGCCGATTCGACGTGGAACGGTCGAACGCTCGACGCCACAGACTGGTCCCCGGCGGACTGGAAGGGCGAGGCGCGCAAGCCTTTATTCCCGGACCCGCCCAACGCCGTCCATGGCTGACCTGCTCGTCTACGGCTCGTACGGCTACACGGGGCGGCTGATCGTCGCGGAGGCCCTCGACCGCGGCCTCGACGTCGTCGTCGCCGGTCGCGACCGCACCGCCGTCGAGAACCAGGCGATCCGCCAGAAGTGCGACGAGCGCGTCTTCAGCCTCGACGAGCGCCAGCTGCTGGATCTGGCACTCGAAGAAGTTCCCGTCGTACTCAACTGCGCGGGGCCGTTCGAAGAGACGTTCCGTCCCGTCGTCGAGGGCTGTCTCCGCACCGGTACGCACTACCTCGACATCACCGGCGAAATCGATGTCTTCGAGGCCGCCGCGGAGACGGACGAACGGGCACGGGACTCTGAGGTGATGGTTCTCCCCGGTGTGGGGTTCGACGTGGTACCGACGGACTGTCTGGCGGCCCACCTCGCCGACCGGGTGCCCGAGGCCGACTCGCTGGCGCTGGGCTTTCGCGCCACGGGCGGGATGTCGCCCGGCACGGCGAAGACGACAGTCCGGAATCTCGGCGAGGGCGGCGCGGTGCGCCGCGACGGCCGGATCGAATCCGTCCCCGCGGTCTGGCGCACCAGGGAAATCGACTTCGGCGACGGAGTGAAGACGGGGATGACCATCCCCTGGGGCGACGTCTCGACCGCGTACCACACCACCGGGATCGAGAACGTCGAGGTGTACGCGGCGACCCACCCCCGAACTGTCCGACTGCTCCGGGTCGCCCGGTTCCTGAACCCGCTCCTGAGCGCGGGACCGGTGGCGGGACTCCTCGAATCGCTGGTCGACTCGCGCGTCGACGGGCCCGACGAGGACGAACGCGAGAGCGGGCGCAGCTACGTCTGGGGCGAAATCGAGTCGAACGACGAGCGCGCCGTCTCGCGGCTGGTCTGTCCCAGCACCTACCGGTTGACGAAACTCACCGCGGTCGAGATAGCGGCGCGGGTCGTCAGCGGCGACTGGGAAGCGGGGTTCCAGACCCCGGCGGGCACGTACGGCCCGGACCTGATCCTCGCGGTCGACGGCGTGGAGCGGTCGGACGAACCCGTCGAAGCGGTCGAGGCGGAGTGAACGACGGTCGAAGCCGTCGACGCGAACCGAACGGCGCCGACCACCTACCCGACGAGGAGTTCCTTGACTCCGCTGCCGAGTCCGACGAGTCCGAACAGCGCGACCAGGCCGCCGATACCGATCAGGATGTAGTACGATTTCGAGGCGGAGTCCGTGTCGACGAGGTACGACTCCGAGGGATCGCTCGGGAGGACGAAGGCCGTCGCCGTCTCGCCGCTGGTGTGTTTCGAGATGACGTCGCGGGCATCGCTCCGCGTGTCCTTGTTCTGTGCCGCCGAACAGCCCGACCCCATGCCGGGACAGAGGTTCGAACTCGTGTAGGTCTGGCCCTCGTAGTCGTAGCGGTACTCGATACTGGCTTCGTAGGCGATGTGCGAGCCGGTGTCGTCCTGGACGCGCTCCTGGACGACCTCGGCGGAGACGACCGTCGCCTCAACCTCGACGGCGTTCTCGGTCGCCTCCTGTGCGTCCTGGTAGAGATACCAGCCGCCGCCCGCGATCGCGGCCCCCACGACGAGTATCACCAGCCCCGTGCCGATCCCCTTCAGTCCGTCCGTCAGGTCAGCCATCCGAAGTTCCCTCCGATACGCTGACGTTCAGTCCGACCGGAATAGGTGTTTCGTCCGTTTGCGGCCCTGAACCATACAGCGAACGGACCACCCGCCTCGGTCGGGCACGGGTCAAAATACCTAGAGCGGGGACACCGGGCAGCGAGTCATCGCAGGTCACGAGCGACGACGACGGCCTCGTCAGCGAGCGCGACGGCGGCGAACGCGGCGGCGAGGGCCGAGCGTCCGACGGCCAGCAGCGCCGCCGTCGCGAGACCGAACGCGAGGAGTTCCGCGCCGAGGCGCCAGGGGTCCGGGAGCCGATGGGGCGCCTTCGGCGAGACGAACACGCCCCACGCCACCGCGAGCGCGAGCGGCGCGCCGACGGCGAGCGCGTACCGCGCCGGTCCCGATGCCGCCGCGAAGCCCCAGAGGCCGACCGCGACGAGCGCCGCGAGCTCGAGCAGAAACCGGACCCCGAGTGCGACGGCGTCGAGCGGCGTTACCTCGAGGTCGGACGCCGTGTCGGTGTCGGGATCGGTCGTCACGGCATCACCCGTAGTGCTCGCGCTCGACGCGCTCGGCGAACAGGCGCGCGAGGAGTTTCGTCATCGGGCCGACGTCGACGTCGATGCCGTCGACGCTCGTGACGGGGCGGACCTCCCAGGTGGAGTTGGTGAGGAACACCTCGTCGGCCTCGCGGACGGCGTCGACGCCGTACCGGCCCGTCTCGACGGTGAATTCCTCGCGCTCGGCCAGGCCCATCACGACAGAGCGCGTGACGCCCGGAAGCAGGGGCAGGTCTGCACTGGGAGTCTTCAGGACGCCGCCGTCGACGAAAAAGAGGTTGCTCGTCGCGCCCTCGGCGACGCTCCCGTCGGGCCCGCGCATCACGGCCTCGTCGGCGGCGAAGTCGTCGGTCGCCGCCCGCCGGAGTTCGAGTCTGGCGAGGATCCCGGGGAGGTAGTTGTGCGTCTTCGCGTCCGCGGGGAGCGCCGCGTCGGCGGGCCGGCGCGTCCGCACCGTCTGGACCGTCGCGGGGTCGTCCCAGACGGACTCGCCGTCGACGCCGCCCCGTGGGAGTGGTGCGACGTAGACGACGACGGTCGGGTCAACGTCGGGGTCAGGTGTGAGTTTCCCTGGCTGAGCGCCGCGGGTGACCGACACCTTGCAGTACGCGTCGTCCAGGTCGTTGGCGGCGAGCGTCTCGGCGACGCGCTCGCGCAGGTCGTCGGGGACGGCGTCGCCGAAGCCCAGCCGCTCGGCCGAGCGCTGGAGGCGCTCGCGGTGGGCGCTCCACTCGAAGGGGTCGCCGCCGTACACGCGCAGCGTCTCGAAGACACCGTCGCCGTACATGAACCCCCTGTCGCGCACCGAGACGGTCGCCTCGTCGGCGGGGACGACTTCGCCGTCGACGTGGTAGCGGAGCGGGTCGCCATCGGCGGCCCCGCGGTCGGCGTCGTCGCTCACAGCGCCCCCTCCAGCGCCGCGCGGCAGAACGTCTCGACCAGTTCCTTCCCGCAGTCGGTGAGGATGCTCTCGGGGTGGAACTGGACGCCGACGTGTGGCCGACGGCGGTGGCGCACGCCCATCACCACGTCGGCCTCGTCGTCGGTGTGAGCGGACTCTTCGAGTTCGGCGGGCAGGTCCGCGCGCTCGACGGCCAGCGAGTGGTACCGCCCGACCTCGAACCGCTCCGGAAGGCCCGCGAAGATCCCTCGTCCGTCGTGGTCGACAGTTGAGGACTTCCCGTGGACGACGGCCTCGGCGTGGCCGACGGGTGCGCCCACCGCCGCGCACAGCGCCTGATGGCCGAGACAGACGCCCAGCGTCGGATACGCGAGGTCGGCGAAGACGTCCATCGAGACGCCCGCCGCTTCGGGTGTCCCGGGCCCCGGCGAGACGGCGATCGCGTCCGGATCGAGCGCCCGGATCGCGGCCGTGTCGACGGCGTCGTTGCGCCGCACGACGACTTCGCCGTCGGTCACCTCCGGGAGGTACGCGTCGGTCGTGACGACTTCGCCGACGTACTGGACGAGATTATACGCGAACGAATCGTAGTTGTCGACGACGAGGACGTCCATCACTCGTCACCTCCACGAGCCCACATCACTCGCCCTCCTCGGCCACTTCGAGGTCCGCGCGCTCGCCCAGGGCCGCGTCGATGGCGGTGATCAGGGCGCGCCCTTTGTCGAGGGTCTCGTCGTACTCCCGATCCGGATCGGAGTCGTGGACGATGCCCGCGCCCACTCGCAGGTGGTACTCCTCGGCGTAACGCACGAGCGTCCTGATCACGATATTGAGCGTCGCCCGGCCGTCGAGGCCGAAAATCCCGATGCTCCCCGTGTAGGGCCCGCGCCGCGTCGCTTCGACCTCGTCGATTATCTCCATCGTGCGGGGTTTGGGCGCGCCCGTAATCGTCCCGCCCGGGAACATCGCCGCGGTGGCGTCGCCCAGGTCACACTCGGGTCGCAACTCGCCTTCAACGAGCGAGACCAGATGCATCACCTCCGAATACCGGTCGACGCGGCGGTATTCGGTCACGTCGACACTGCCGTAGGAGCTGACCTTTCCCAGGTCGTTGCGCTCTAAATCGACCAGCATGGCGTGCTCGGCGCGTTCTTTCTCGTCGCTCGTGAGATCGGCTTCCAGCGCGGTGTCTTCCGCGTCGGTCGCACCGCGCGGGCGGGTCCCGGCGATCGGTTCAGTGAGGAGGCAGTCCCCGTCGCGTTCGAGTAGCAACTCGGGGCTGGCGCTCACCAGGTCAACGCCGGGAAACTCCAGCAGCGCCGAGTACGGCGCCGGGTTCACTTCGCGCAGGGCGTCGAAGGCCGCGACCGGGTGGACCGCAGCGGGGGCACGCAGTCGCTGGGAGATGTTCGCCTGGAACGTGTCGCCGTCGCGGATCAGATCTTTGACCCGCCGGACTCGCTCGGCGAAGGCCGCGCGACCGCAGTCGCTCTCGAACGCCGCCGTGTCCGTCGCCACCGGTGGGTCGTCGATTTCGGGATCGCCTTCGACCGCCCGGCGCGCGAGTTCCCGGGCTCGCTTGCGGCCCCGGTCGTACGCCGCTGTCACGGCGTCGGCGTCGTCCGGGGAGGCGATCCGCGGGCAGGCGGTCACCCGGAGCGCGGTCGGTCCCTCGTCTCGCGGTTCCTCCCAGGCGGCGAGACGGTCGTAGAGCGCGACCTGCAACCGAGGCAGTTCCCGGTCGCGGTCGGCACTCGCCGGAAGGTCTTCGAGTTCGCGGGCCACGTCGTAGGAGAGCCAGCCGATAGCCCCGCAGGGGTAGGGCACCTCGCAGTCGCCCCGGACCAGGGCCTCGCCGGCGAGCAGCCCCGTCAGCTCCGCGAGCGTGTCGCGGCCGGGGTCGACTTCCAGGAAGTCGGCGGGTTCGGTGCCGAAGTAGCCCCACCCCGACTGGCCGCCGGTGGTCGCGAGGTAGGCGCCGCCCGGCCCGTCGCGAGCGCGCCGATAGGCCTCGAACGGGTCCGGAACCGTCACGCGGACTTCGACGGGGACGCGGGCGCCGGCGGGCGCCGTGGCCGCGACGCTGGCGAAGGCGTCCTCGTCGGTGACGATCCGGGTGCTACGCATTGGGGATCGGTACGGACGAAGCGAGTAACGGTCTTGCGGTTTCAGAACGCCTTCGCGCGCTCGACCCAGTCCGAGAGGCGGCCTGCGGGGACGTCCGCCCGTTCGGCGAGGTCGTCGGGGTCGGCCGTGGCGAGTTCGCCCACGTCGGCGACGCCCGCCTCGCGCAGGCGCTCGGCGTACGTCGGGCCGATACCCTTGATGTCTTCGAGGTCGGCGTCCGACCCGCCCGACTCCGTATCGGTCTCGGTCTCGGTCTCGGCCTCTTCGTCGACCTCGGCGCTCTCGTCGACGGCGGCGCCTTCGTCGTCAGTCGCCGACCCGGAGGGAGAGTCGGAGTCAGACTCGGCCGTCGACTCGGCGTCGCCGGATTCGACGGCGTCGTCGGGTTCGGTCGTTTCGGGGGAGGCGGGCGACGCGGCGTCGGACGTGTCGGTGCCTTTGACGGCGTCCTCGGACGCAGTCGCCGGCGCGTGTTCGACGGTCACGTCGACGCCGTCGTCGGCGTCCGCCTCCCCGGCGGTACTCTCGCCGGGCGCCGGCCCGTCGGCCGCGCCCGGACCCGGCTGCGACGTCGACGCGGACGTGCCCAGCCCGAGTGCAGACTTGATACGCTCGATCAGCCCCATGGCGAACCCTAACACTGCCTCTCACTTAACCTCTTTCTGCGTTTACCGTTCCGACACGATCCGAGGCCGGCGGCCGGGTCGGACCCGCCGACGCGGGATACTGTTTTGAAGCCGGGCGCCCAATCGGGGGTCATGAAGTTCCTCATCGTCGGATTCGGTCGCGTCGGGATGCGGACCGCCCGCGTCCTGCAGAGCGAAGGTCACGACCTCGTGATCGTCGACAACGACCCGGAGAAAGTCGAGCGAGCGCGCGGAGAGGGGTTCACCGTCGTCGAGGGCGACGGCAGCGAAGAGAGCGTCCTCGAAGAGGCCGGCATCGGCGAGGCCGACGCCATCGCCGCGCTGACCGGCGACCTGAACACCAACTTCTCGGCCTGTATGCTCGGCAAACACTACGGCCTGCGCACCGTCCTCCGCATCGACGAGGACTACCGCCAGGAGATCTTCGAGAAGTACGCCGAGGACGTCGACGAGATCATCTACCCCGAGCGACTGGGCGCCGCTGGCGCCAAGACCGCGCTGCTCGGCGGGGACTTCAACGTCCTCGCGGACCTGACCGAGGAGCTGTCGGTCGCGTCGGTCACCATCCCCGAGGGGTCGCCGCTGGTCGGCCAGCGTGTCGTCGAGGTCGACCTGCGCGGCCAGGCCCGCATCTACGCCCACGGCCGCGCCGACGAGCCCATGGAGATCCCGCTCCCCCAGACCGTCATCGAAGCGGGCGACAACGTGGCGCTGATGGCCGCGCCCGACGACCTCGACGCCATCCGGGCGACCCTCCGCGGCGAGGAAGCACCCGCTTGATCGCGAGGCCGGAGCCGCGGCGCTGGCGACCGGCGCGCGTGACTGGTGACGAGCAAAAAACGGATGCGCGGCCGCCGAAGCGACCGCGGGGCGTCTTGGAACAGGCTGTGGGTAATCGGGCGCGCGGTGGGGAGGATGGGAAATGAGGCCGTCTCGACGCGCCCGTGTGACTGTGCCCCACCTGTCTACTTAACTACCCGTCAGACGCGCGACTGACGACCGAGAGTGCGAGTCCCGACAGACTGCACGACGACAGCGACCACCACCAACAGCCTGAAAGCCCCTGCAGGAGCGAGCGAAACAGCAACCGCAACAGCCTGAAAGCCCCGACGCGTTCGACTCGGGAGCCTCGCTGCGCGCCTCGTCGCTCGTTGCACTCGCTCCTGCGGTGCTTGCTTCGTCTGCCTTCGTCGAACGCGTCGCCCCTTTCATTCCCACCCGCTCAGACTGTCGAATCAGCCGACACGGGCGGGAATGAAAGGGGCCGGTCGCTCGTCGCCGCCCCGACGACGTAAGCACTACAGCGAGGGGTCCGAGGCGCGAAGCGCCTCGAATGCGAGCGGCTCTGCCGCGAGCACGAGCGAAGCGCGCAGCGAGGCGCGGCGGTACGAGCGACCGGGGGCTTTCAGGCTGTTCGCGGTCGGAGCTCCAGTGGTTCGTCATGGTGCGGTGGGGCAGTTCGTAGCGGCCACGATCACTCTTGCAGGGGCTTTCAGGCTGTCTGGGGCGGCGGGGACCGAACAGTGAGGGGCTGTCGCGCCGTGCGCGATGAGTACAAGCAATCAGGTACTGACGATCCATCCACAGCCGGCGAAGCCGTGGCGCTTTACTCCCGGCGTCGCCTTTCCCGAGATATGTCCTGGGCGACGCTGTTCGAGCGCGCGGCCGAGTACGAGGTGACCGTCGACGACGTGCGCGCGGCAGTTACGACCCGACGCGACGAACGCGCGGGAGACGCCGACAGCGGACCTGATGCGCCCGGGGACGACGACTCGGACCCTTCTCCGACGCGGATCGTCGCGGACGCTGACGTGCTCGCGGCGGATCTCTTCGTCGGCGGCCCCGCCCGCGAGGCACTCGACTCCATCCGCGCCCACTCGTGGCTAGCTCTCGTCGCCAGCGACGCCCTCCTGGCCGACGCCGAGGCCGTGGTCGCCGACCTCGCCGACCCCGACCTCGCCGCGGACTGGCGCGCCGCGATCGAAAAACTCCGCGAACCGGTCGGCCACCCCGCGGGTGACCACCCAGCGCTGGCCTCGGCGCTCCGCGGCGGCGCGATGCACGTCCTCAGCCTCGACGAGGGGCTGCAGTCGGCGGCCGCCGCCGCGGCCGTCCGCGGGCGCGTCGAGACCAGTATCAGGTCGCCGCGGGCGTTCGCGGCCGTCTTCGACGCGCGATCGCTGTACGAAGCGGTCGAAGACGGCGACTATCCCGGCCCTGACCGGGACCCGCGCGGCGACTGAGAGGGCGGAGCGCCGACGCGCGGCCGCCGCGCTCTCACAGCTCCTTTCGCATCTCGACGCAGTCGAGTTCGACCCCGTCGCTCGTCTCGTGGCTGACCGCGCCGACCCGCTCGTAGCCGGTGCGCTCGTAGAAGTCGACGGCGTTGAGCGACGCGACCAGCGTGAGCTCGGAGAGGTCTGCCGCGCGGGCGTGACCCTCCAGATGGGCCAGCAGCGTCGATCCGACGCCGCGGCGGGCGTGGTCCGGGTGGACGTAGACGGCGATCACCTCACCGTCGTTCGCGTCGAGGCGGCCGACACCCGCGACCGCCCCCTCGCGCTCCGCGACGACCACGACCTGCGCCGCCTCGTCGAGCCCGTCGAGGACCGGGTCCGCGTCGTCGGGGAGCCACGCGGCCACCTCGCGCTCGTCGTAGGCGTCGGGGCCGAACGCCTCGATGGCGCCGGCAAGCGTCTCGCGCACGGCGTCGGCGTCCGCGGACCGCGCCGGTCGGACCAGCGTCACGAGCGAGCGCACACTCGCCGGCGAGAAAAGTCGTGCGGCGGCGTGTGAGTCGGTCCCGCACCGGGTCCGCTACCGCTCGGCGTGCCACTCCGGATCCGCTACCGCTCGGCGTGCGCACTGGCTACCGCTCGGCGTGCCACTCGGCGAACTTCGCGAGGGCGCGGCCGCGGTGGGAGACGGCGTTTTTCTCCTCGGAGGACATCTCGGCGAAGGTGCGGTCGCCGTGCTCGAAGATGGGGTCGTAGCCGAAGCCACCCGATCCCCGCGGCGCGACGATCTCGCCCGGAACGACGCCGTAGAAGAGTTTGACCGGGAGGTCCTCGCTGGTGTCGGTACGCACCTGGTCGTCGGTGGTGGCGGCGCTTCGCTCGTCGGCGGCGAGGTCCTGGCCGCGTCGCTCGTCGCGGTCGACGGGGTCGGGCGTCGCCGCGAACTCCTCGCCGTCGCAGTAGGCGACGACGCCGCGGAAGGAAGCGCCGCGGTCGTCTTCCTCGCTGGCGAGGCGCCAGACGCGCTCGACACCGACGGTCTCGTGGACGTACGAGGAGTAGGGGCCGGGGAAGCCGTCGAAGGCGTCGACGAACAGGCCGGCGTCGTCGACGAAGACGGGCTCGCCGACGTGGCGGTAGGCGGCGCGGGCCTTGTGCGCGGCGATGGCACCGAGATCCGAGTCCTGGATCTCGGGGGTGTCGTAGTCCAGTTGCTCGACGGCCCCGGAGAGGTACTCGCGGGCCTCGCGGACCTTGCCGGGGTTGGTGGTGACGAAGTACAGGGTCATGCGCGGGGCGAGGTGTGCGGTCAGGAAAGAGGCGTCGGTCCGTTATCGGGTTCAGTCCTCGACGACGACTTCGACGGGGTCGTCGTCCTCGTCCTCGACGTCGACCTCGCCGGCGGACTGGTCCTGTTGCCACCAGAGGACGGCGGCGACGGCGACGACGACCCACGAGCGCCAGCTCGCGAGGTTCAGCGTGTAGCCGACGCCGAAGGGCTTCTCGACGAGCATCCCCTCGCCGGGCTGCCAGTACGTCGAGAGCATGCGCTTCAGGCTCGGCTGCTCGAAGTTGTACGGGATCCCGAAGAGATTGCCGGAGGTCTTGTCTGCCATACCGATCGATTGGTCCGGCCCCGTTAAGTCGTTTTCCACACCCTGCGGACCGGACCAGCGCTGTCAATCGCCGCCGGCACGACCGCGCTCAGTCCTCGCCGGCGCGACGCACCCGGTGCCAGGCCGCGGCGCCGACGCCCGCGAGACTCGCGAGCACGCCGAAACCCGGACCGCTGTCCGACGACGTGCCCGTCGGCGCGTCAGTCCCGGTCGGGTCGTCCCCGCCGTCTCCGCCGTCGGTCGGCGTCTCGTCGCCCCCGCCGTCCGTTCCGGTCCCGCCGGATCCGGGATCGGTCGGCGTCGCGGTGCCGTCCGCGGGCGTTCCCGACCCGCTGGCGCCGACGGCGTAGAGGCTGCCGTCGGCGCTCCCGGTGTAGACGGTCCCCTCGGTCACGGCGGGCGAGGAGTAGACGCGGTCGTCGGTCTCGACCGTGAAGACCTCCTCGCCGGCGGAATCGACGGCGTAGAGATTGCCGTCCCAGCTCCCGAAGTAGAGGACGCCGTCGGCGTAGGCCGGCGAGGAGAACACCTCGCCGTCGGTCTCGTAGGACCACTCGACGTCGCCGTTGGTCGCGTCGAACGCCCACAGTTTCGTGTCGTGACAGCCCACGTAGAGCGTGCCGTCGACCACCACGGGAGAGGGGAGAACGAAACCGTCCATCTGTCGGCCCCAGTCGAGTTCGCCCGAGGCGGTGTCGACCGCGTAGACGATTCCGCCGTAATCGCCGAAGTAGACGGTGCCGTCGACCACCGCGGGCGCCGAGGGGACCTCACCCTGCGCCGGGAACGACCACTCCTCGTCGCCGCTCCCCGCGTCGAGCGCGTCGACCGACCCGGACTGGTCCGAGTTCCAGACGCCGACGTAGACGACGCCGTCGACCACGGCGGGCGTCGAGTCGATCCGGTCGCCCAGCGACCGGTTCCAGACCTCCTCGCCGCTGGCGGCGTCGACCGCGTAGCAGGTGCCGGCCTGCGACCCGAAATAGAGGGTCCCGTCGGCGTAGGTCGGCGAGGAGAAGACGTTGCCGTCGGCGGGGAACCGCCAGTTCTCGTCGCCGCTCTCGGCGTCGACGGCGTACGCCGACCCCTCGTGACTCCCGACGTAGATGGTGCCGTCGACCACCGTCGGCGAGGAGAGCACCTGTCCGCCCGTATCGAACGCCCAGTCTTCCTCGCCGCTGGCGGCGTCGACCGCGTAGAGGTTGCCGTCGGTGCTGCCGACGTAGACGGTGCCGTCGACGACGGCGGGCGAGGAGTAGACCGCGGGACCGGGGTCGACGGGCGTTCCCGTCGGCGTGTCACCGCCGGAGGCGCCGGCGTTTTCGGGCGTGGGCGTCGGCATCGCCGCGGGGTCGCCGGTGGGGAACGTCCAGGCGACGGTCGAGTCGGTGGGGCCGCTGGCGGGGCTGAGACCCGTGTTCGCGGCGTCGGCTGCGAACTGCGGCCAGGCGGTCGCGGTCTGTGCGGTCGCGGCGACCGCGTTCGAGCGGTCCCGGCGGCGCTCGTCGGACGCGGCGCTCGCCGTCGCTGTCCCGAGAGAGGCGGCGCCGACGGCGGCGCCGACCCCCCTGAGGACGGTTCGGCGTCGCCAGCGCTGCGTGTCAGCCATCGTGTCCGCACGACGCGGCCACGACGGAGTAAGTCTTCCGTTAGCCCACCCGACCGAGCTTACTGCAGCAGCGTCGTGACCGGGCCGTCGAAGTTGAGGATGACCGCCTGCGTGCGGTCGCCGAACACCGCCTTCCCGGTGGGCGAGCGCTGCTGACCGGTGAGGAACACGTGGTCGACGCCGCGGTCCTCCGCGATGTCGATGATGCGACTGGCCTGCGTGTCGTCGTCGTCGACGCGGGCGGCGACGGTCTGCCACTCGACGTCGACGTCCGCGAGAACCTCTTCGGCGTGTTCGCGGGCCTCGCGCCGGGCCACGTCGAGGACTACCTCGTCGTCGTAGCTGGTGTGTTCCTCCTGGGCCACGACGTCCAGCGTCTCGCGGGCGTCCGCGAACTCCTCCTGGGTCATCAGCGACAGGATGACCAGGTCGGCGTCGACGCCGGCCGCCAGTTCGCCCGCCTCGGTCAGCAGTTCGGTGTCGTCCTCGTCGAAGACCGCGAGTGCTTTGTCCATCGTACCCGCATGTTCACCCGACACGACTTAAAAACCCGCGGTACTGGCAGGCTCGCCCGGTGTCACCAGCACGGTTCGGCCTTGGTGACTCGCCTCGACTACAGGGTCACTGATACCGGCCGCGACCCTCGATCGCCCGGAGGCGCTTGATCACCGTGTCGCCGCGCTGGCTCGCCTCGCGATAGGCGTCTTCGGCCGCCGCGGCGAGGCGTTCGGGGTCGTCGGCGGTCCCCGCGAGGCTCTGGGCGAAGACGTGCAGGTCCATCGCGTGGTCCTCCTCGTGGCGGGTGTGATACCCCAGTCCGACGTCGATGAGGAAAACGGAGTCCGGACCGCCCGACCCCGCCGACCCCACTCTGACGTTCCGCGTCGTCGGGTCGCCGTGGACGAACCCCGCATCGTGAATCGTCGCGAGGTGGCGACCCACCGCGCGGACCGTCTCCGGCGAGAGCGCGCCGTCCAGATCCGTCTCGCCGACGTACTGGAGCGCAAGCGTCGTCTCGCGGACGTCCACGTCCCGCACGAGCGGCGTCGGCACGCCCGCGCGCCGCGCCGCGCTCGTCAGTCGCGCCTCGCGGCGCGTGCGCTCCCGGCGGATCCGCCGGTCGAGTTCGGGATGGCGATAGGAGCGCGGCCGCCGGCGCTTGACCACTCGATCGCCCTCGAAGGAAACCGTCGCCTCGGCGCCCTGCACGTCGCGGTCGGGGCCGACGGTGGGCCGTGAAACGTCTGGCTCGCCCGACCGCCAGGTGACCGGCACCTGGTCGGGCCGGAAGTCCGCGTCGATCGCTGACTCCGCTATCGAGAGGGTGTCGCCGGCGGCGGCCATCTTCGCGCCCAGTACGGCGATCATCCCAGCGTTGTCCCGCAGAAAGCGGTTCTCGGGGACGTGGAGCGCGGCGCCGCGCTGGGCACACATCTCGCGGAGCATCCACTGGAGGCGCTCGTTCTGGGCGACGCCGCCCCCGAGGACGAGTTCGTCCCGTCCCGTCAGCGAGAGCGCCCGCTCGCTGACCTCGGTGAGCATCGCGAATATCGTCTCCTCCAGGCCGCGACAGACGTCTTCGACGGGGGTTCCCGCGTCGTACTCGTCTTTCGCGGCGCTCATGATCCCCGAAAACGAGAAGTCCATCCCCTTGACGACGTAGGGCAGATCGACGTACTCCCCCTCTTTCGCGCGGGCTTCGACCTTCGGGCCGCCGGGGTGAGACCAGCCGACGTGGCGGGTGAACTTGTCGATGGCGTTACCGACGCCGGTGTCCATCGTCTCGCCGAGGACGCGATAGCGGCCGTTGCGGTAGGCCAGGACGTGCGCGTTCGCGCCGCTGGCGTTCAGACAGACCGGCGCGTCGAAACCCGACTGGTGGCGACCGATCTCCAGGTGGGCGACCATGTGGTTGACGCCCACCAGCGGCACCTCGAAGCGCTGGGCGACCGCCCGCGCCGCGGTACCGACGATCCGCAAGCAGGGCCCCAGTCCCGGCCCCCGTGAGAATGCGACGGCGTCGATCGGGGCGTCGCCAACCGCGTCGGCGGCGCCATCGCCCGCGCTCGCGGCCCGCTCGCGGGCCGTTTCGAGCATCGACTCGACGACCGCCGGGACGGCCTCGCGCATGTGCTCGGCGGCCTCGCGGGGGTGGATCCCGCCGCTCTCTGGCTGGTAGGCGTCGCTCTCGATGGTCACCTCGTCGGCGTCGACTTCGAAGAGCGCGGCGCTCGCGGCCCAGGCGGTCCCCTCGATGCCGAGGACGCGCTCGGTGTCGGCAGCGTCGCCGGCGTCGCCCGCGTCCGCGCCGCGAGCGTCGGTGTCCGTGTCGGCCATTCGGTTGCGACCGACTCGACCCCGCACGGAAAAGACGACTTCGGTCCGTGGCGGCGCGGTCGGTCGGCCGCTCGCGGAGCGCTCGACAGTTGACCGACCGTCCGACTGCTGACTCTCGGCCTACTGACTCACGTAACCGCCGTCGATGGTCATCGCTTCGCCGGTGACGAACGACGCCTTCTCGGAGCAGAGCCAGACGGCGGCGTCGCCGATCTCTTCGGGCTGGCCGAGCCGGCCGATCGGCGTCGCCGCGGTGACCCCCTCCATCGCCTCGGGGTTTTCCTCCTGGGACCGCGCGACCATCGGCGTCTCGATGACGCCCGGACAGACCGCGTTGACGCGCACGCCCTGCCCGCTGTACTCGACCGCGGCGTTTTTCGTCAGCCCGATCACGCCGTGTTTGCTCGCGACGTACGGGCTGATGTCGGCGAACGCGACCTGCCCCGCGATGGAGGAGGTGTTGACGATGGCGCCGCCGCCGTCTTCCAGCATCGCCGGAATCTCCGCGCGCATTCCGAGGAAAACGCCCTTGAGATTGATATCGATGACTCGCTCCCAGTTGGAAAGGGGCTGGTCGGCCGTCGACCCGCGCTCGCCCTCGATACCGGCGTTGTTGAACGCGTAGTCGAGGCCGCCGTAGGTGTCGACCGCCGCCTCGACCATCGCCGTCACGTCGTCGGGGTCGCTCACGTCCGTCTCGACGAACGTCGCCTCGCCGCCCGCGTCCGCGATGTCCGCCACTGTCGCTTCGCCCTCCTCGACTTTGACGTCCGCGACGACGACGCTCGCGCCCGCCTCCGCGAAGCGTTTGGCCGCCGCCTCGCCGATGCCGCCGCTCGCGCCCGTTACGATCGCTGTTCCGTCCTGTAGGTCTGGCATTTGTATTCCCTCGCCGCTAGCTTCGACCGCCCTCTACATGAATGTGTCAGTCAGTTCTAACGAGGCGAGAACGGCTCGGCCGGCCCTCGATGCGGGGGCGAGGGCGATCGAACACCCGGCCCGACCAGTTTCGACCCGCGTCCGGAGCGCGTTCGACGCGATACCGGAGAAGCGGCGGAGAGGTCCATCCGGAAGTGGACTGTCCGAAATACTCCCTCCCCAAAATCCTATTATTTTTTATATTTTGTAGTTCCTAATATTATTTTTATAGTTATCTTGGTAGGGTTACCCCGCGAGGCGACCCGGAATCGGTATCGGCTCCCGTCGAGGCCTGTCCGGGATCACCTGCGACCTTACCGGTAGAGAGAGCGGTTCTAGGCGCCTATCGGTGGCGATCCTGTCGGTGCACGATCGGGTCGCCGGTCGTCACGACTGGAGACCGGATGGTCGGAGAGCGTGATGGAGTCGACTGTACGCTCTCGTGCCGATATCGCTCTATATCAGGACCAGATCCGTGCGATCCGGTGGGAATCTGGAGCCAGTCCGAGGGTCGATTGCGCTCGTCCGGAGGCGACCGACGTCCGGTTCTGTTCCCCGGACCTTCCGATATAATATATTATACTGTAGATTTATATTTTAGCCGCAGGTCGTGTGTTCACTCCCACGACAATCGAAGAGTGGCTTCGGGCCGGACACAGAGCCGATGTGGTCGAGAGTCGCTATCGAGTAGCGACAACGTTTATGAAGACTCTGGACCAAGATACTGGTGTGACAGAAGAACGGGTCGCCAGCGGCCGGTGCGGCAGAACTGGACCGAAGAACCGAAACAACGCCACGAGTGGCCCCGCTCGGAGTTCCTGAAACGATGTCGAAAGCACGCTCGACGCGGAATGCGAGAGAGGAACAGGGACTGCTCAGTGAACCACGCTTCGAACTGATGCCGTTCGAGAGCATGGAGGGACAGCTCGGGCATCTCCCGGACCACGCGACGGTCAGTATCACCGCCTCACCCTCGCTCGGGCTGGAGGCGACTGTCGACTGGGCGGAGAGAGCGGCGGAACGTGGCTACAGCGTCGTCCCGCACATCGCCGCTAGATACGTCCGGGACAGGGCTCACCTCGAGACGATTGGCGAGCGACTGCAAGCCGTCGGTGTCTCCGACATTTTCGTGCCGGGTGGAGACCGGGAGGAACCGGTCGGCGAGTTCGGGTCGGCATACGAACTGCTGGTGGCGCTCGAGGACATCGGGCTGGAGTTCGACGGGGTCGGCATCACCGGCTACCCCGAAGGACACGAGTTCCTCTCCCAGGAGACGCTCGCGAACGCGATGGACAGGAAAGCGCCCCACGCGACGTACATCACCACGCAATTGTGTTACGACCCGGAGGCGATCGTCACGTGGATCGAGACGATCCGTGGTCGTGGCATAGACCTTCCCGTCGAGGTCGGCATCCCCGGCGTGTTGAAATACAGTCGGTTGCTGGACATCTCGCAGAAGGTCGGCGTCGGTGATTCGGTCCACTTCCTCCGGAAAACGAGCGGGATCCTGGGGTTCGTCCGTCAGTTCGTCGGGTCCCGGGGCAAGTACACGCCCGACGACCTCGTCGCGGGACTCGCACCCCACGCCGACGACCCCGAGTACGGGATCCGGGGCCTCCACATCTACACGTTCAATCAGGCGGCGGATGCCGAAACCTGGCGACGCGAGATGCTCCGGTGATCAATCGTCGGCAGTACTTTTCGACTCACAGTCACCCGATATCGACTCGTCGACGGGGTGCGAGGGACTGAGGTCGTCGATCTCCTGCGGGAGTCCGGGGTTCGCATCGCTCTCGTCTCGAAAATGTGTCCGCCCCCGACCGGTAATCAGATTATCGGTGACGTGAAGTCTGACCGCCTCGACGAGCGCGTCCGCCTCGAGTGGCTGACCCAGTGCCTGTAGGTCTTCCTCGGTGGCGTCGTCCGGGACGTTGAACGCTCGCTGTGTGATGATCGGTCCCTGGTCGAGGTCCGGCGTCACGTAGTGGGCGGTCACGCCGGCGATGCGAACACCCTCCTCGATGGCCTGCATGTACGCCGAGGCCCCGGGGAACGCCGGTAGCAGTGACGGGTGAACGTTGATGATGCGGTTCCTGTAGCGGAAGACTACCTCCGGGCTCAGTATCCGCATGTACCGAGCCAACACGACGAGATCGGTCCCGTACTCCTCCAGACGGTCCAGTAACTCGCACTCGTCAGGGGAACCGTTCTCGTCTCCGACGTCGTGGAACGGGATGTCGTTTCGACGCGCCACGGGCTTTAGATCGGGGTGGTTTCCGATGACGACGTCTATCGTTCCGGGAAATTCGGCGGCGGTGCACTCATCGAGTAGTGCTTCGAGACAGTGGCTCTCCTTCGTGGCGAGGACGGCGATCGACCGTGTATCGGACTCCGACGGGAATCGGACCGTGACGTCCATCCCCAACTCGCCACAGCGGTCTGTGAGCGCCTCCCTGAGATCCGTCTTCGAACAGGACATCCTCGAGATGTCGACGTGCATCGTCATCCGGAAGAGACCGTCTTTGACGGCCTGGTCCAAGTCCTCGATGTTGATGTCACGTTCGAACAGTAAGGAGGTTATTTCCGCCAGTAACCCCGTGTCGTCGTCTCCGACGACGGTGATTTCAGTCAGGTCTGGATTCATTTCTCCCACCTGCACGCGGTCGTACGTCGCAACATCGTCAGTCAACCGTCGCAGTATCTAGTATAAGAAGGCGTCGGCTTTCGACGGCCACCTCGCTTGGGACCTGACAGCGCGTTCAGTCAGTCGCGACGGCCTGGAGGTCGGTCCGGCGATTGTCCTCCTTGTAGGGTGCCTGCGCGACCGTCGCCTCGATCTCTTTTTGTTCGTGAGCTTTAATTTTCGGATTCGAGGGATCGCCTCCCTCGCCCCAGACGACTGTGACTTCAGTCCCCGGTTCGCTGTATTCGACGTCGATCGTACACAGCGAGAGCATCTCTCGGAAATAATAACTGTACCCTCGGCCAGTCGAGACGCCGACCTCCTCGCCGTCCCGTACCACCGAGTCCGCCTCGATCGCCCGGTAGTGCTGGTAGGGCATCTCCATGAACTTGTAGTGGTCTCCCGTCTCGAACAGCGACCGGTAGACATCGACGACATCCTCGCTGTCCCAGACGAGCGTAACGGTCGTTCGCTGCGGGTCGGCAACCTCCTCCTCCAGGGCGTCGCGGCCGACGAAGTCGTGGTCGAACGCGATGTTGCGCGTCCACCCGAGCTCGACCGGAGTGCGGTACCAGGCGCTGATGTCGTCGCCGTCGAAACTGCCCGCGAGCGTGAACTTGGCCTCGGCGGCGTTGTCGGCGGCCAGCCACTCCCGGTACTCTTTCATCTCGTCGCCGAAGATGGCGGGAAGGTAGTGGTGGCCCCGCGTCGAGAAGGACATCAGGAGGTGGTTGATCATGTGCGTCCGATGGCCGAGCTGCCGGAGTCCGTGGTCTCGCCCGGCCTCGACGAGCGTCTCCCAGACGTCGTCGGCGTGCTCTCGGGGCCCCTGAATCTCGAACCCGACCTCGCCCGACATCCCCTGTCTGAGGACGACGACGTCGGCGCCGCCGATGTCGACCTCTTCGATGTACATGAAGTCGATATCGCGGACGGTGTCGTCGGTGACGGCTTCCAGCACGGCCAGCGAGGTAGGGCCCTGTAACTGGTAGATGAACGTGTCATGAATGTCCGCCGTCACGTCGTATCCGTGCTTTTCCGCGTTGAACTGGGGCCAGGCGGCCAGGTGCTGGGTGCGATAGCTGTCCGGTCCGGTCCGGTAGAGGATCCCGTCGCCGATGACGTTCCCCGCCTCGGTGCACTGGACGGCGTGTTTGGCCTTTCCGACCTCGAAGTCGTCGAAGGTGTTGACGCTGAGGTCGCGGAAGAGGTCAAGTGCGTCGGGCCCGTCGACGTGGAGGTCGGGCATGAACGACCAGTCGCCGAGATAGCACGTTTCCTTCCAAGAGAGCTGCTCGTCCATCCAGTTGGTGAACTCCCTCGGTCGCGGACGTCCGTCCGGTGTCGGGTTGTCGACCACCGACGAATCCCGCAACGCGTCGATCGGGTCGGAATATGCCATTAACGCCTCTTCGAGGGTCTTGTTGCTCATGCCGACTTGAAGAATGGAGACTACACATATTTATAGATTTTGTGTTATCCGAGTAAATCACCAGTTCGGGACAGTGACACTGACGCCGTCCCGGTGGACCACACGGTCCGAGAGACGGATCGTGACGACCGCGGAACCTCGTGCGATCGGTCCGCTACCGACGGACAGCGGTTCGCTCGACCCGGTTTAGCCGTCCGACGTCGATAGATTCGATCCGATCGAATTTTCCGAGATTACATATTTACTCCTGTAATCAACTGTGCAAACAGTTCGCACGATCCGACGGGTCGCCGACCCACAGCAGCGGGGGTAGGCGGAGCATTACCTCCGCGTCGCGCCTCCACCGTCACGGACGCTCAAGCGTCGTGACAGTGACGCGGAACTGGTCGGACAGGTCGATCGCTGTGGTAATCGACGGTGACGATATTCGATCTGATCGAACAACTGGTCGCCGACAGCGTTCCCGGGAAGGACTCGCCCGTTCGACACCCTCACTCCGCCGTCGAACGCAGGTACCGGACGCGCCAGCGGCCACCGCGTCCGTGTCGGGGGGCGAGTCACCGCCGTGAGAACGGGGACGAGTCCCTCGCCGGGTCAGGGTGGGCGGCGGGTCAGCGCGAGTCTTAAATGCGTCGCACCTGTATCGCGGTACATGACGACGGAAGGACGCTCTTTGGAGGTGATCGAAAAGACGTTCGAGGTCATCGAGTACCTGTGGACGAACGACGGTGCGAGAGTGACCGAGATAGCCTCGGATCTCGGGATGCCGCCGAGCACCGTTCACAACCATCTCTCTACGCTTACACAGCTGAGCGTCCTGACGCAGGAAAACGAGGTCTACTACCTGGGACTCGCGTTTCTCAGATACGGTCGATACGTCCAGCAGCGAACGAACGTCTATCGGACGGCGGAGAAGTACGTTCAGGAGCTCATCGATGAGACCGGCTACCGGTCGGTCTTCGTGGTCGAGGAGAACGGACAGGCAGTGTTCTTGCACACCCGCTCCGGGCAAAATCCCTCGTGGAAGCACGCGGCGGAAGGCGAGCGGGAGTCGCTCCACCTCCTCGCGGCGGGGAAAGCGATACTCGCTCACTTGCCGCCCGCCGAGGTCGACGAAATCGTCCGCCAGAACGGCCTGGACGGGCGGACGAGTCAGTCGATCACGGACCCGGCGACGCTGGACGCGGAACTGGAGACGGTCCGGGAACGCGGCTACGCGCTCAATCTCGAGGAGAACACCGAGGGCGTCCACGCCGTCGGCGTCCCTGCGAAGACGACGTCCGGCCGCGTTGTCGGCGGGTTCAGCGTGTCCGGCCCCTCGAACCGGCTGACCGAATCGGAGCTCGAAGGCTCACTCCCGGACGAAATTCGTGGCATTGTCAACGAGTTCGAACTCGAACTCGAACTCGCCTGACTGCGCCTCGGGTCCAGGGGCGAGGACACCGCGAGACGTGCGCTCCCCGCGGCCCGTTTCGAGCGAGCGCGCGGCGGATCGACTCGGCCGCGTCGCCGGTCGGTAGGTCGCGCACCCGTGTCGACCGACGGTCCCGTGACGCGGTTCGACGGTATCGAACGCGACCGGTCACGACTGGCGACGGCCGTCGATGAGACATCGGAGGTAGCCCGCGCTGTAGGCCCGCGACCGGTGTCGCCACTCCGTGTCCCCCTCGACGTGCGGGACGTGGTCGAGCAAGACGGGCCCGTCGAAGCCCACCTCGAGCAGGGCCTCCATCGCCGCGAACGGGTCGAAGTTCCCCTCGTCGAGGAACGTCTCGGTGAACGCGGGGACCGTCCCGACGACGTCCCGGAAGTGGACGAAGACGATGTCGTCCCCGAAGCGGCGGATCACCGCCGGGATGTCGGCGCCGAGTTCGGAGAAGCACCCGAGGCAGAGTTTGAGCCCGTGGGCGTCGCTGGGGACGGCGGCCAGTGCCCGGTCGAACGCCTCGGCGTTTCTGAACAGGCGGGGGACCCCGCCGAGTTCCTCGTATCCGGGCGGGTCGGTGGGGTGTAACGCCATCCGAACGCCGGCCTCCTCGGCGACCGGGAGCACCGCCTCGAGAAACCCCTCGTAGTACTCCCAGCACTCCGCTTCGGTGTACGCGCGGTCGAGTTCGCCCGCCGGCGTCTCCACCCCGTCAAGGTCCGCCTCGTCCCAGGCCGTGGCGTGGGCACCGCCCCTGACTTCGGCGTCCGTCGCGGTTCGCATCGGCACCACCCCCCGCGGGTTCCACTGGTAGCCCAGCGTGTCGATCCCCGCCGCACCGAGGTTCCGAAGCAGTGTCTTGACGGCCGCGACCTGCTCGTCGCGACCCTCGCGGTCGAACATCACGTCGCCGTACATCCCGTAGTGCAGCGAGTGGACACCCGCGAACCGCAGGCCGTGGTCGGCGAATAGCTCGTCGAGTTCGCGGAGTCGCTCGACCGACGGAACCGAAGCGGGGGACAGTTCGAGGTGCCTCGCCCCTTCCGTCTCGACGTCGTCCGGGTAGGCGTCCGCCTCGTAGCCGGGCGAGACGGCGTCGACGAACACGTCCTTGACGCCCATCTGGGCCATGAACCGCAGTCGCTCGTCCGTCAGCCACCTGCTCCTGAAGCCGACGCTCGGTCCGCCAGCACGCTCTCGAGACTCCGTTTCTCGTGCCATACCCCGGGATCTGGCAGGGTTCTATTTAGCCGTTCCCCATGCGACCCCGACGGCGAACAGCGATCGGCGACCGAGGGGAAAGTATAACAGGAAGGGTCCGGAATAGTCGACCGATCTCACCGATGGAGACGCACATCTACGAGTCCAAGCGAGCGACGAGTGAACGGGCGGCAGAGCGCGCGGCGAGCCTGCTCGCCGACGCTATCGACCGGACGGGCGAGGCGAGTTTCGTCGCGGCGGGCGGCGCCTCGCAGTTCGACTTCCTCGACGCGCTGACCGCGACGGACGCCGTCGATTGGTCGAAGACGACGATGTACATGCTCGACGAGTACGTCGGGCTGTCCGCGGACCACCCCGCGAGCCTCCAGCAGTACATGCAAGAGCGCGTTCTCGACGAGGTCGACCCGGGGACCGTGCATTTCATTCGCGGCGACGCCGACGATCCCCAGGCCGAGTGCGACCGGCTCGGCGCTGCCGTCGAGGAGACAGGATTGGACGCCGCGTTCATCGGCTTCGGCGAGAACGGCCACCTCGCGTTCAACGACCCGCCGGCTGACTTCGAGACGGACGAACCGTACATGATCGTCGACCTCGACGACACGTCGAAAGCGCAAGTGACCGACGAGGGGTGGTTCGACGACACCTCGGAGGTCCCCGACCGGGCGATCACGATGACGATCCCGCAGATAATGGCCGCCGACAGGATCGTCTGTACGGTCCCACACGAACGCAAGGCCGAGGCGGTCAGAGCCTGCCTCGAGGAGGACATCTCGCCCGAGAACCCGGGGTCGATACTCCGAAACCACGACCGCGCGGACGTGTATCTGGACACGGACTCGGCAGCGTTGCTATCGGAGTCGCCGTGAGTCGATAGGGGTCACGCGGGCGGCTCGTCCCACTCTTCCCCGTTGTCTTTCGGGTCGTACCCGATGACCGTCCGAGCGTGTTCGAGGTCGAACCAGCGGCGGTCGTTGTCGCTCACGCCGGCGAAGATGTCGAACTCGACGGTGTCGTCTGCGAGACAGCAATCGACTTCGTGGGCGAAGTCTCGCCGGGAGTGCCACATCGCCTTCATCCGCGCGACCTTTCGGTCGTACGCGTCGCTTCCGCGTTCGAACTCCCCCTCGTCGACACCCATCTCGGCGTCGCCGTACGGGTGGTCGTACTCCGGCATCCGGACGCTGCAGATCCGCAGCGAGTAGAACCGCTCGGGGTAGTCGTGGGTCTCGACGTAGTACCGGCCGAGGTCCTCGCCGAACGACTTCGAGGCCCCGTAGTAAGAGTCCGGACGCACCGGGTCGGTGTGGTCGACCAGGATGTCCGAATCCAGGTCGTAAATCTCCGGTGCGTGCTCCGCCTCGTACATGCCCATGACGTGATTCGTCGACCCGAAGACGAACGACTCGACTTCGGCCTCCCGGGCCGCCTCGAGCGTGTTGTACATGCCGGCGAAGTTCGGCTCGAAGACGTCAGTCCAGTTCCCGGCGACGTACGGGTACGCGGCGAGGTGGACGACCGCGTCTTGGCCCGCCGCCGCCTCCCGGATCGCGTCGGGGTCGGTCACGTTCCCGACGACGGTGTCGTATCCCCCGTAAGGGTGTTCGGGCGGCCGGTCGGACCGGTTGAAATACGTGAACTCGTACTCGTCGCGGTCGTGGAGGTGGTCGATGATCGCCGTCCCGCAGCGGCCGTAGGTGCCGGTCAGAAGCACATTCATGCCGTCTCATCTGGCCAGCGAGGACATAAAGGTTCCCACGGGGAGCCCGGCGACGACGGGACGCCCCGTTCACTACCCGTGCGGACGTGCTCGGCGTTCGTGAATCGGGGCGACGGATGCTGCTCCGGCGGGAGCGGCCGACCCGATCCGGTACTCGCCGCGACCGCACCCGCAGCTCACCGGGCATCCGAACGGAGAAACTGCCCGTGGGTGGGACGGGCAGGGACTCGTGTGCTGTCGTCACGTTCGACCGCGCGTCAATCGCGGACGACGGCTCCGGTGGGTGTAACCGGAGAGCCGCAACGAACGGTGCCACCGCCGGTCGGCGGTGGCGGCGCATCCATGGGGGTGGCAGTGTGTCGGATGGTTTCTCGGGTGACGATACGGGTGTCCCGCGTGCGGTCTCGGGACGGGCCAGCGTAGCTGCTCCGAGTATATAATAGTGATTTAAACTGCAACAACTGCCGGTTTTCCGACCCGAACAGCGGTGGGCTTTTACTGAGCGGCGACGAACGGCGTGCAATGCTTCGGAAATCCGAGCCCAGTGAGCGTACAGAGGGTGACCGGTCGTGACGGACGCGACGGACCCGTACGCGGACGTGGGAGTGCCGACGGTGATCAACGGGGCCGGGACAAAGACACGGGTGGGTGGGACGCTGATGCGAGAGGAAGCGGTCGCGGCCATGGCGGCGGCCGCGGAGTCGTTCGCACGGATCTCGGACCTGCAAGCGGCAGCGTGTGACCGCATCGCAGCGGCGACGGGTGCGGAGGCAGGCTATGTCACGAGCGGCGCGAACGCGGCGCTCACAATGGCAGCCGCGGCCTGCATCGCCGGGGACGACCTCGGCGTGATGGATCGACTCCCGGAGACGCCCGGAGTCGCCGACGAGATCGTCGTGCCCCGCTCACACCGCACCGGGTACGACCACGCGCTGCGTGCCGCCGGTGCAACGATGGTGGACGTCGGGGCGAACGACCGGCAACGGGGGACCGGCGCGGTGAACGTCCAACCCTGGCAGATCGACGATGCGATCGGCGAGGACACCGCCGCGGTGGCCTACCTCGCGAAGCCGGACACCGCTCCCCCGCTCGAACGGGTCTGCGAGGTCGCCCACGCCCGCGAGGTCCCGGTCATCGTCGACGCGGCCGCGCAGCTCCCACCGACCCGAAACCTGGAACGGTTCGTCGCCGAGGGAGCCGACCTTGTCGCGTTCAGTGGCGGGAAGGCGATACGCGGCCCCCAGAGCACGGGCCTGCTCGCCGGCCGCTCGGACCTCGTCCGCTCGGTCGCGCTGCAGCACCTCGACATGCACGCCGCAGCCGCGGCCTGGGACCCGCCCGAGACGCTGTTCGACGTCGACGACCTGCCGGGCGTTCCGACCCAGGGTCTCGGTCGGTCGTTCAAGATCGGCAAGGAGGAACTCGTGGCCGTCCTGGCGGCGCTGGAGGCGTTCCTCGCCGAGGACGACGAGGCGACGCTCGCTGCCTGGCACGACCGCGCCGAGTTCGTCGCCGACGAACTCGGGGATCTGCCCGGCCTCTCGGCGACGCTCGTGGACGCCGACAAGACGGCGGTCGTCACCAGCGTGCTCGCGACCGTCGACGAGGACACCGCCGGGATCGAGACGACCGATCTCGTGCGGGACCTTCGCCGGGAGAACCCTCGCGTCTTCGTCGGTGGGGACGAACTGCCCGCACCGCGGTTTACCGTCAACCCGCGGTGTCTCTCCGACGACGAGGCCGCGACACTCGTCCGACGCGTCGCCGCCGCCCTCGAACGAGGGGGCTGACTGCCGACCCCGGACCACCGGCTGCCGACTGCCTCGACCACTTTTATAATGGCCGCCACCGCAGATCCGACAGAGAGACTCAATGACGACCAGTCAGCAGCCGACACCGATACCGCCCGGCAGCGCGACGGGAGCCACCGACGGGACCGAACCGGCGACGCGAACCGGACGACCACTGCGAGCGGGGGGTGTCCGCGGATGAGCGTCGAACTTTCGACGGCGTCGGTCGGGGACTACCTCCGGAAGCGCGGGGTCGTGCCGGCCGGCGCGACGGGCGAGGCGGAATCGCTGGGTGGCGGCGTCTCGAACCGCGTCGTCCGGTTCGCGTGGGAGGGCGGCTGCCTGGTGGTCAAACAGCCGCTCGCGAACCTCGCCGTCGACGACGACTGGCCGGCCGACCTCGTCCGGGTCCACAACGAAGCCGACGCGCTACGCGCGTGGCGTGACCTCCTCGGTACCGGCGACCCGTCGGGCGCCGACCGCCGGTCCGGTGACGGGGACGGACGGCGAGTCCGCGTTCCCGACGTCGTCCACGAGGACCGGACCGACCACGTCGTCGCCGTCACTTGCGCACCGGCCGAAGAGACCTGGAAAGCGCGACTCCTCGACGGGACGGTCGAGGAGTGGGTCGCCGAGGCGGTCGGCGACGCGCTCGGCGCCGTCCACCGTGCAGCGGCCGACGAGCTGTCGCTCGCCGCGACGTTCGATGGCGACCGGCTCTTCGAGCAACTGCGCCTTGACCCGTACCACCGAACGACGGCCGAGCGCCACCCGGACGTCGCGGACGCCGTCCTCGCGGAGGCCGAGCGGGTCGCGGACGTCGAGCGGACGCTCGTCCACGGCGACTACAGCCCGAAAAACGTCCTCGTCGGCGGCGACAGTTCCGGCGGGGACGGCGAGCGAAGCGGGTCGGCGCGAGACGACGTCTGGATCATCGACTTCGAGGTGGCACACTGGGGCGACCCGGCGTTCGACGTCGCGTTCCTGCTCAACCACCTCCTGATCAAGTCGGTCTACAACGGGGAGCGACACGGGGCCTACACCGACGTAGCCCGGGCGTTCTTCCAGGCCTACACCGAGCGGTCGGGGTGGGACGTCGAGGCGGACACGACGGCCGAACTCGCCGTGTTGATGCTCGCACGGGTCGACGGGAAATCGCCCGTGGAGTACGTGCAGGAGGGTCCCGTCGCGGACGCGCTGCGCGCCACCGCCAAGCGGGCGCTCCGGGAGGAGGTCCGGTCGCTCGACGGCTACCTCGCCGTCCTCGAAGAGGAGCGTGACGCGCGATGACACCGGCGATCGATGCGGTGGACGCGTGGGAAGTCCTCGACTCGCGAGGCGACCCGACGGTCAGAGTGGCGGTCACCGCGGGCGACGCGAGAGGTCTTTTCACGGTCCCGGTCGGGGCGAGCACGGGCCGACACGAGGCCGTCGAGGTCCGGGACGGCGGGGACCGCTACGACGGTCGGGGCGTGCGAACCGCGGTCCGGGCCGTCCGCGACGACCTCGAACCGGTGGTGACGGGACGAGACGTGACCGCCCAGCGCGCGGTCGACGCGGCGCTGGTCGAGCGCGACGGGACCGAGACTCTCTCGGCGCTCGGTGCGAACGCGGTGCTCGGCGTCTCGGGGGCGGTCGCCCACGCCGCCGCCGAGGCGACCGACCAGCCACTCTACCGATACCTGGCCCCGGACTCGCTCGCCGAGGAGGACCGCGAGAGCGGGGCGGTCGGGCGGCTCCCGCTCCCGATGGTCAACGTTCTCAGTGGGGGCCTGCACGCTCACGGTGGCGTCGAGGTCCAGGACTTCCTCGTGGTCCCGCGGAACGCGGAGACGTACGCGGCGGCCATCGAGACGGTCTGGGAGGTCCGGGACGCCGTCAGGTCCCTCATCGTCGAGCGTGGGGACCGCCCGCTCGTGGCCGACGAGGGCGGGTTCGCACCGTCGCTGTCGGGGATCACCGACGCGTTCGACCTGCTCGCGACCGGTGTCCGGGAGGCGGGGTTCGAACCCGCCCGGGACGGCGTCGCCTTCGCCGTGGACGTCGCGGCTTCGCACTTTTACGACGCGGAGTCCGGGACGTACGCGCTCGACAGTGCCGGCGAGACGCTCACGAGCGACGAGATGGCGGCACGGGTCGCCGAGTGGACCGAGAGTTACCCCGTCGTCTCCGTCGAGGACCCGCTCGCCGAGGACGACTGGCGCGGGTGGGCGGCCTTCACCGACCGGGTCGGAACGGCCGTCCAGGTGCTCGGCGACGACCTGCTCGTCACGGACTCCGACCGGGTCGAGCGCGCCGCGGAAGCGGGCGTCGCGAACGCCGTCCTCGTCAAGGCCAATCAGGCGGGGACGGTCACGCGGACGCTGGACCTCCTCGAGACGGCCGACGACGTCGGCTTCGCGCCCGTCGTCTCGGCCCGGTCGGGGGAGACGTGCGACGCGACTATCGCCGACCTCGCGGTCGCCCGCGACGCCGGGCAGATCAAGGTCGGATCGCTGGCCCGCTCGGAGCGACTCGCGAAGTACAACCGGCTGTTCGGTATCGAGCACCGGACGGAGCGGTCTCTCGCGTCGCCCTCCTTCGAGCCGTCGTGACGCGGCGCGGGGAGGGGGCACGACACGGCCGGGGAAGTGGTCAACACCCCGGACTCCCGGCCCTTAGCCGAGGACCCGCTCGATCCAGTCGAGTTGCGCCTCGGTGACGAGACCGTGGTGGTAGGCTGACACCTCACCGTCGGTCTCGTCGAGGGCAGCGTCGACGAGCGCACGGAAGTCGGCCTCGGAGCCGACCAGGTCCGGGTCCAGCGAGATGCCCGCGTCGACCGGGAGGGCGACGCGCTCGCCGACTGCGCGCAGGCGCTCGCGGGCGGCCGCCGGCTCGTCGACGTAACAGATCGCGGTGACGCGGTCGAGGTGGTCCTCGACGTCGGCCAGCCTGACCCCGGTCGCGGCCATCGCCGCTGGGTCGAGGACGTACGTGTTGACGGTCGTCGACCCCGCAGCGGCCGCGAGCCTCGCGACGAACGTCTCGACGGTGTCGGCTCTGAACGCGAGCAGTCGGTCGACGGCCCGGTGTTCGTCGGCGAGGTCGGCGAGTGACGGCGGGTCGTCGACCGGCTCCGCGAGCGCGTCGCGGAGGAGCGACCGGACGACGTCGCGGGCGCGGTCGACGTCGAGACCCCACTCGCGAGCGCGCTCGCGGCAGGCCTCGCAGAAACACTGTGAGAGCAGTCGGCGGTTGGCGTCGCTCGCGAGCGCCTGTCGCTTCTCGTGACCCCAACCGAGGCCGTGGCTGTGGCAGACGTCCGGATACCCGACGGCCTCGAGTTCGACCGAGGAGACGCCGTAGTCGACGACGTTCTCGACGACGGCCGCGAAGTACTCCCGCACGGCCGGGTGGGAGGGACACAGCGCCACGTCGTGGGGGGTACCGAACGCGTCCTCGACGCGGTAGCCCGGGTTCTCCGCGCCGAGACGAGTGTTATGAAGACAGACCGTCCAGGACGCGACGTCAAGTCCCAGGTCGTCGGCGGCGTCGACGACATCTCCGAGCGGGTCGTCCAGGCCCGGAACGTCGTTCTCGATCGGGTCGATCGGTGTCCCCGCGAACCGCTCGGGGTCGGGCGAGAAGTAACACCCGCCCGCGTAGGCGTCGAACGGGTCCGCGGGGACCCGCGGCTGAAACGAGCGGACGGAGTGATATTGTGTCGCCACGGAGACGGTGTCGACGCCGCGGTCGGCCAGGTCGGCGAGCGACGTCTCGAGTCCCTCGGCCGCGAGGGTCCACGGGTAACTCCAGACTCTGGACATGGTTCCCCGTGGTCCAGCGACGGGAAAATAATTTTCCCCGGCCCGGCGACCGGTGTGAGCGTCCAAATCTATATGCGTCACTCTCGACAAGCGGACGGCATGGACGACGGGGCGACTGATGCTGCCGACGGACGGCCGACCGACACTCTCCTGTATGAGGTCTGCAAGCGACAGCGCCTGCTCAGGCTGCTGTTCATGCTCTCGGTGGCGACGGTCGCACTGATGGTGATCTGGTTCCCGTTCGTCTCACCGGAGTCCGCGACCGGCGTCGTCGTCGTCATGAACATCGTCGGCGGCACCGGCTTCGGCCTGCTCTCCGCGTACCTGCTCCGGCGGTGTGCCCGACTCGAGCGCACCATCCGCGACGAGATCCGACAGCCCGACGATACGGACGATTGACAGCCCGACGATCCGAACCGACCGTCGCGATCGCGTTCGGTGCTGAGTCCCGCGCCGTCCGGTTCGGCCCGGGATCCCCGGAGGCTGCTCGATACCGCGCGGGCCGGACTCCCGGCGGCCGAACGGCGACGGGCCCCCGCATCTTTATCGGGGTCTCCGGGCTACGGGGATCCGCATGCAGGAACTCAGCACCGACGATGCGCCAGCGAGCATCGGACCGTACTCACAGGGGATCCGCGACGGCGACACCGTCTACGTCTCCGGACAGGGGCCGGTCGACCCCGACACCGGCGACGTCGTCAGCCAGGACGCTCAGGAACAGACCGCACGCACGCTCGAGAACGTCACGGCCGTCCTCGAGGCGGCGGACCTCTCGCTTGGGGACGTGGTGAAGACGACGGTGTTCGTCTCGGACATGCGCGACTACGAGGCGGTCAACGAGACGTACGGGGTGTACATGAGCGAGCCCTATCCCGCCCGCAGCGCCGTCGAAGTCGTCAAGATGCCGGTCGATATAAAAGTCGAAATCGAGGCCATCGCGAGCGTCGACGGCTGAGACGGCCCGGCGTCACGACGGTTCGGCAGACGAGACGCGAACGGAGTCGCTGTCGAAATCGGTCGAGGCGATGCGCTCGTACTGGTCGCGGGCGCGCTCTTTGGCCTCGTCGCTCAGCCCCGCCAGCGGCGGCCGCACCGGACCGCCGTAGAGACCCGCGAGCTCCATCCCGTACTTCACCGCGGGGATGTTGTACGCCGAGTCCAGCCGGTTGCCCTCGCCGGGCTCGTCGCGCAGGTTCTCGTAGGGCGTGAGCAGGTTCCTGACGCGGCGGGCGCGGTCCCAGTCGCCGGCCCGGATGGCGCCGAAAAGCGCCAGCGTCGCCTCCGGGACGAAGTTCCCGACACCGGTCGTGAAGCCGTCGGCGCCTTCGAGACCGAACGACGGCGCGAACCGCTCGGCGATCCCGTTGAGCCAGACGATGTCGCCGGGGACACTGTCCGCCATCCGGGCGAACTCCGCCACGTCGTTGACGGCGTATTTCATCCCGACGACGTTCTCGAGGGTGGATATCTCGAAGAGGACGTCGGAGGTGACGCGGGGACCACGCTTGTAGACGACGAGACCGAGGTCAGTGGCGGCGGCGAGCGACTCGTAGTATTCGACGAGGCCGCGCTCGTGGGCGTACGTGTGGTCCGGCGGCATCACCATGACCGCGTCGGCGCCGGCCCGCTCGTAGCGATCGATCAGTTCCCGTGCCGCCCCGAGGCTCCCGCCGACCCCGCCGACGACGGTGGCGTCGGCGCCCAGCGTGTCGACGTGTGTCTCGACGACCGCAACCCGCTCGTCGTCCGTGAGCGAGTCGTACTCGCCTGTGTTCCCACACGGGAGAAACAGCCGCCCCCCGGCGTCCGCGACAGCCTGCAAGTTCTCCGCGAGGTGCTCCCTTGCGACGTCCGCCCCGTCCGGCGTGAACGGGGTCGCAGTCGTGAACGCTACGTGCTTCAGCCTGGTTTTGAGGTCACTGTAGCCCATTGTCTACAGGTCCTTATCTATATAAATAAATCTTTGGTCTAGAAATTTATATACCACGTCTGTTGTTTGGGTGCAGTGTATCGCACGCCCGGTCACCGAAATCACCGAGTGCAGTCGTCGGGGCGACGGAAACCGTCCGTGCGCTACCGGTCAGTGTAGTTCGCGCCGATAGGCGCGTGCTCTCGACCGTCACGGGCGAGAAAGGCGATCCGGGCGAGGTTGTTGATGAGGAACCCGGGCCCCATCTGCGACTCGTACCAGTCGATTCCGGCGGCACCGCGGGGAAGCGGGGCGTCGAGGTACCGCTCGACGACTTCGTCGGCGAGTTCCTCGCCGCGTTCGAGCCACACGTCGTCGCCGGTGACGTCGTACAGGTCGGCGAAGAGCCCGACCGCGTGGCCGGCGTCTTTCGCCGGTACCGCGACGCCATCCGGGAACGGTTCGGCCGCGTACCGGCGCGCGGCGGCGCGGGCCCACGCCAGGAGACCCTCCTCGCCGCAGTGACGCCAGGCGAGCAGGGATGCCAGGCCATACATGGAGGCGGGGTTCTGGCCGTACGCGCTCCCCCAGATCGGCATCGCGGCGAGCTCGTTGTTGTCGGGGTCGGCCCCGCGCGAGTCGAACGTCCCGGCCTCGACGTCGCTGCGCCGACACCCCAGCGGGAAGACACCGTTCTCGAGGTCGTGGGGCGCGGCGAGGAACCCGTCCACGTACGTCTCGCCGCGGTGGCGCATCGTCTCGGCGAGGTCCGGCGCCGCGTCGGTCATCGTCTCCGCGGTCTGGAGGAGCGTCGCTGCCAGCGAGAGCGTCTGTTTCGGCGAGAGAACCGTGTTACCCCGGCTCTCGAGCATGAGGAGGCCCGACTCGTGGCGCTTCTCCCACCAGTAGTCGAGCATGCGCTCGATCTGCCGGCGGTGGGCCTCGCGCCCGCGCCGGCGGTAGGCGAACGACCAGTCGAACACGAAGTGACCGCCGTGGCGCGGGAAGTCGTACGAGCGCTCGTCGTCGACGGGCCAGCGCCGGTCCTCGTCGATCGGGGCATGACGGTTGTACTCCGGCCGATCGGGGTCGTTCCAGTGATACTCGAGGGCGTCGGCGAACTGCTCGACCGCGTTCTCGTCGACGGCCGCGATCTCCTCCCAGAGCCACAGGGGGACCTGGCGCAGGTGGTCGTGGATGTGGACGTCGTCGGTGTCGGGACCGACGGTCTCGGCCTCCAGGTGCCAGTAGGCGTGCTCGCCCCACGGGAACAGTCCCGTCTCGGTGTCGAGACACTCCGTCACGAACCGCTCGACGTAGCTGTCGGCGGCGGCCGCGTACTCCGGGCGGTCGCGTACCTCGGCGAACGCGTGGAGCGTCCGCAACACGGGTTCGTCGTGGATCAGGTTCGCGCCGAGGTGCGCGCGGTCGACCTCCCGCTGCCCGGAGATCGAGTCCGGCCGCTCCCGTCGCATCTCGCCGCTCTCGCGGTCGAGGATCGACGGGATCATGCCGTCGTGACGACCGCCGGCCGCCGCGAGCACGTCGAGCGACTCCTCGACCCGCTCGAGGACCGCGTCAGGCTCCATGGGCCGCCCCCTCCTTGGATATCCGGGACTGTCGACTCGCTCTCGTCAGTGCTGTCATGGGATCTGGCCACACGTTTACCCTTGTCAGTGTAAAACCTATCGGTCGGTCGAACTCGTCACTCGAACTGCGGGAGGACGTGGTCGCCGAGCGCGTCGACGGTCCGACCGGCGTCGCCGCAGTTCGAACTCACCAGCAGTCGGTCGACGCCGGCGTCCTCGAAGGCGGCGAAGGTCTCGACGAGCGTCTCGGGGTCGTCGGTGACGTTGTTGGCGGCCGCCACCTCGGCGTCGCTCATCCCGTCGAGGCGGTCCCGCGCGACCGACAGGATCGCCCGCGGGTCCGGATTGTCGAGTTCCGACTTCGGAAGCAGTTCGCCCCGGTCACGGATCTCGGCGACCAGCTCGTCGGGGTCACCGACGTTCACGGTCACCTCCACGGAGACGTCGGCGTCCGCACGGTCCCGCCCGGCGTCCGCGAGTCCGGCCTCGAACGCCGGGACGATCTCGTCGGCGATCTCCTCGGGTTCCGCGGCGGTGATGAGATTCCCCGCGCGCCTGCCGCCGAGCCGGCAGGATTGCGAACCCCAGCCCGCCCAGTGGACCGGGATGTCCGCTGTCGGAGGCGTGTGCAGTTTCACGCGGTCGTACGAGAAGTACTCGCCGTCGTGGTTCGCGTACTCGTCGCCGTTCCAGAGGTCGCGCATCACCTCGATCGATTCGACGAGCATCCCCGCGCGAGTGCCCCAGTCGGGCCACTCCCCGTCGACGAACGACCCCTCGTTGAGCGCCTCGCCGACCCCGAGACCGAGGTTGAACCGGCCGGGAAACATGTTGTCGAGGGTGGCGACCGTCTGGGCCAGCGACGGTGGTTCGTACCGGAACAGCGGACAGGTGACCGAGACTCCGACCGGCACGTCGGGCACCTCCGCGAGCAACACGGCGAGCCACGGGTACGCCTGGTGCGTATACGGCCGCGAGTCGATCCACGGGTGGAAGTGGTCGCCGATCCACACCCCTCCGAAGCCCGCGTCGACCGCGCGCTTTGCCAGTTCAATGTCCTCCCGTGGCGTCCGATAGCAGCCCCCGACGTTGTAGTGAATGTCGAGCGTCACGGCGGTCCCTTCGCGATCCCGGCAAATAAAAGATCGGTGGCGGACGACGGTCCCGGACTGCCGGCTGACCGGTCGTGTGCGACGGTCACGCCGCCGCGGCGCCGTCGATCGACTGCGGGCGAACCCCAAACATTTATTCCGGCAGCTACTGACTTCTCGGTAATCGATTCATGAGCAATGATGTACGCAATCCTGCCGTTCAGGATACCGAGTTCGACGGCGACACCGTCCTCACGGTCCGGGACGTGGATGTGACCTACAGCATGGATCGCGGTCGTGCCAGGGTCCTCGACGACGTATCGCTCGATATCGAGCGCGGTGAGATCCTGGGGATCGTCGGCGAGAGCGGCAGCGGGAAGTCGATGTTCGCGTCGTCGTTGCTCGACGCCGTCCCCGAGCCGGGACAGACGACCGGGCGCATCCGCTTTTTCCCGACCGACGGCGACCCTGTCGAGGTGCTCGACCTCGAGACGGACGAACTCAAACGGTTCCGCTGGGAGCGGGTCTCGATGGTGTTCCAGGGCGCGATGAACTCGTTCAACCCGACGATGACGGTCCGCGGCCACTTCGAGGAGACGATCGAGGCCCACGACATGGACATGATAAGTCGGATGCGACACGCGCGCTCGCTCCTCGAGGACCTCTATCTCGACCCCGACAGGGTGCTCGACTCCTATCCCCACGAACTGTCCGGCGGGATGTCCCAGCGGGCGCTCATCGCCCTGTCGCTGGTCCTCGAACCGGACGTGCTGGTGATGGACGAACCGACCGCGGCTCTGGACCTGTTGATGCAGCGCTCGATCACCAACATGCTCGCGACGATCCGCGACGAGTACGACCTCACGATTCTGTTTATCACGCACGACCTCCCCCTCGTGGCGGGCCTCGTCGACCGGTTGTCGGTCATGTATGCCTTCGAGTTCGTCGAGTTCGGGCCGCGCGACGAGGTGTTGCTCGATGCGACACACCCCTACACCCGGTCGCTGCTGGGTGCCGTCCCGAGCCTCGAGACGGACGTCGAGAAAATGAAGCCGATCGAAGGACGCAGCCCGGACCCGATCGATGTCCCGGACGGCTGTTCGTACCACCCGCGGTGTCCGCTCGCCGACGACCAGTGTCGCGAAGAAGACCCCCACTACCACGACGTCGCGAGCGACCGGCGGGTCGCGTGTTTCCACTGGGAGGACACCGGCGAGGCGATCCCGTACACGCTCAGCGCCGAGTCCGAGGAGGGCGACCGATGAGCGCCGACCCGCCGGCGGACGGGTCGCCGACCGACACCGGGAAGCGGGACGACGTCCTCGTCTCGCTCGAGGACATCGACGTGGAGTTTCACAACGAGGGCGGGTTGTTCCGCGACGAGTCGGTCGTCACGGCTGTCGACGGCGTGTCGCTCGATATCAGGGAAAACGAGGTGGTCGCGCTGGTCGGCGAGTCCGGTTGCGGGAAGACCACGCTCGGCAAGACGGCGATCGGTCTCCAGCGGCCGACTCACGGGCGTGTCACGTACCGCGGGCAGGACATCTGGGAGGCGAGGGACGCGACCGGTGACCTCGAGATCTCCTACGAGAAGATCCGACGGTCGCTCCAGATCATCCACCAGGACCCCGCGAGCTCGCTGAATCCGAACAGAGTCGTCCGGACGAACCTCGCCGTCCCGCTGAAGAAGTACCGCCCGGACATGAGCGCCGCGAAGCGCAAGCGGGCGATCCACCGACTCCTCGAACGCCTGGGGCTGGAACCGCCACGGGACTACGCGAACCGGTTCCCCCACGAACTGAGCGGCGGCGAACAACAGCGGATCGCGCTCGGGCGGACGCTGCTGATGCAACCGGACCTGATCCTCGCCGACGAGGCGGTGTCGGCGCTCGACGTCTCGCTGCGCGTCGAAATGATGGACCTCATGCTCGAACTCCGGGAGATGTTCGACACGGCCTACCTGTTCATCTCTCACGACTTCGCGAACGCTCGGTACCTCGCGAAGAAGACAGGCGGGCGCATCGGCGTGATGTACCTCGGTGACCTCGTCGAGATCGGTCCCGTCGACGAGGTGCTCGAGAACCCCAAACACCCCTACACCAGGGCGCTCGTCTGGTCGACCCCGTCTATCGACCCGCGGGTCGCGGCCGACGAGAGCGAGGCCGAACCGCCCGTCCGGAGCATCGACATCCCCGACCCCGAGGAGCCACCATCGGGCTGCAAGTTCCACACCCGCTGTCAGGAGATCGTCGTGCCCGACGGGCTCGACCTGGGCCAGTCGGCGTTCAACGAACTGGTCGACCTCCGCCTCGCGATCCGCGACCGCGACCTCGACACGGGGAGCGTCTGGCGGGACCTGGGCGTCGACCCCGGGGAACTATCGGCTCAGAAGCGACGCGAGCGGGCCGACGCGTTCGTCGAGGCGCTGTACCGGAAGGAGTTCGAGACGGACTTCGACTCGCCCCACAGGCAGCGGGTCGAGGAGGCCCTGGAAGCGGTCGCGCTCGAGGAGTGGGACCGCGGGGCGACCGCCCTCGGCGAACACTACGAGAGCGTCTGTGAACGGGACGTCCCGGAACTCGAGGGTTCCCACCCCGTCGCGTGTCACCTCCACGACGGGGAGACGTCGAGCCGCGAACGCGAAGCCGAGCAGTTCCCGCAGTAGTTCTGCCGGGTGTTCGGCCCGGAACCGTACTATCACACAGGTCGAGACACAGCCAGTGGACCGTCTCCGCCGTCGATTCGGTGGGTCGGTCGTACTGAGATGCCGGTGCGTCGCCGGGTCCGCCGGCGAATCACGGAACCGACGGAACAGACCGTCTCAGAAAGTGACGAGCGCGAACGACGCACCGAAGACGGCTATCGGGACGGTGACGGCGACGGCCGCACCGGCGCGGGTGAGCGTGCTCGTGCCCTCGACGGCGTACACCCAGGCGTAGCCGGTCAGAAGGAAGAGTCCGGCGGCGACGGCCGTGAGTGCGAGAAACGAAGTCTCGCCGGTCGCGCCACCCAGGACCTGAAAGATGCCACCGATCTGCTCGCCGAGTCTGTTGTAGCTCGCGGGGTTGCACGTGATCCCGGAGACGGAGCAGATGTCGGTGTCCCGGAGCGCGAGGTACCGCCCGGCGGCGACGCTCCCGAGCGAGAGCGCGAGCGGTAACAGGCCCCAGCCCATCGCCCTGAACAGGACGCCGAATTCCGCCCGAGCACCGAGCGAGCGGGCGGCGACGAACACGAGGAACGCGCTGGCGACCCAGACGAGCAGCGGGGCGAACCCGTAGATAGCCATCAGGATGATGATCACGCCGCCGTAAAGTTGCTCTGCGGCAGTTCCGGATGCCATGGCGTAGACCACACCTATGTCGAGGGCTGCGGCAACCCCCGCGAGCGCGGCGAGGAGGAACTGGGGACGGACCGTCCGTTTCCTGATGCGACTCTCGAGGAGCGACGCCAGGTTCCCGTTGGCGGAAGACATACGAACGCTCGTTTCGTCGTCCCTTTATTAGTAGCTTTGGTCTGTGCCCCCCGGAAGTCCCGCTCGCTTCGTCCCGGTTCTCCGCCGGAGAGTTTATTACGCCTATATTGATAACTTAATAAATAAAAACTATTAAGTCCTCAGCACAATCTGGTTTGTGTGAACTATGGACAGAGACAACAGTTCGCAACGGAGCAGCGGTCTCTCAGTGTCGCGCCGGCGGATGCTCGCCATGGCCGCGGCCGTCGGCAGCGCTTCCGTTGCAGGATGTGGAGGCAGTGGCGGTGGCGGTGACGACACCGACACTCAAGGAGGCGGCGACGGTGGCGACGGTGGTGACGGCGGCAACGCCACTCCGACGAACACCGAGACGCCTGTGTACACGACCGATCCGGCCCCCGAAGAGGGGCTCGGCGAGGCGGTCGAACCGACGTTCGACATCGCGATCGGGACGCCGCCCGGCGACATCGACATGTCGGCGCGGCTCGACGGCCGCGAGAACACCGTCACGTACGTCACGAACACCCCCTGGGGCGACAACCAGTTCAACCCCGCCGAGGACTACTTCCCCGGTATCGCCGCGAACTCGGAACTCGTCGACAACGGGATGGCCTGGGAGATCACGTTCTCCGACGGGTACACCTGGCACAACGGCGATCCGGTCACCGCACGGGACCACTACAACAACGTCGAGTACAATCGCCTGTACTACGAGAAGACCGAGGACGAAGAGTGGCTGGCGACGCTGGTCGACTCGTTCGAACTCGTCGACGACATGACCGTCCGGTACAATTTCACCGAACAGCAGACGCCCGGGATGTTCTTCGCCGGGAAGGAGCCGGACATCGACTTCCCCCGGTGGGAGATGGAAGAGTGGCTGGAGAAGATGCAGGACGCGACGAGCCAGTCGGAGGCCGAGTCGATAAACGAGGACCTGACCAACACGACGAAAAGCGTCGGGGACTGGGTCGGACACGGCCTGTACCAGATCGACGAGGTCACCGACACGACGATCACGGCGACGAAGTACGGGGACCACCCCCACGCCGACAAGCAGAACATCGAAGAGGTGGTCATGAACTTCTACGGGTCCGACGCCGGCCAGCGGCTGGCCTGGCAGAACAACGAACTCGACTTCGGGGAACTCCCGCGGGGACGGATCGCGCTTCCGACGGATTACAAAACCGTGCTGCGTCCCCAGAAGGAAGGTGGCGTGACGGCGTACAACATGTTCAACGAGCACCTGCAGAAACGGAAGTTCCGCCAGGCGCTCGGGTACCTCTGGGACCACACCGCCATCGTGCAGAACGCCGGGACCGGCTTCCCGCCGGATGCGCAGACGGGTATGCCCCAGCCGGTCGCGGAGGCGTGGCTTCCCGACTACGGCGAGTTCACCAACAACGCCATCGACTACGGGGCCACCGGGAACACTGAGAAAGCTGCGAGCCTCCTCCAGGAGATGGGCTACTCGAAAAGCGACGGCACGTGGCGAGACCCGGACGGCGAGAAAGTCTCGTTCACCTTCAGAGCGCTGGAGTGGTGGGTCCCCGGCCTGCTGTCGGGCGCGCGCACGATGAACCAGCAGCTCCAGGCGTTCGGCTTCGAGGTGGACTTCGGCACCGTCGTCGGCGGCTTCTGGGACATCTACCAGAACGCCAAGGGCAACTGGGACTTCATGGTCTACAACAAGGGCCCCGACGACATCAACCACCCCAAGCCCTGCTTCCACGACCAGGTGTACTCCTTCTACGGCCTGCCGCTGACGACGGACCGCGACGGCGACGAGGAGCGCGACGAGCACTTCTGCAACATGCCGTGGGAGGTCACCGTCCCCGAGAACATCGGCGACGAGGAGGTCTCGGGTTCGGGCAAGACGCTCGACCTGCGCGAGATGCAGGCGCAGATGCAAGACCCGAACACCACCGTCGAGGAGATGAAAAGCCTCACCGAGGACTTCGCGCACTTCGTCAACTGGTACCAGCCACAGAACGTCTACCTGCTCAACCAGAAGGGGTACACCGGGGACTTCGAGAACTTCGTCTTCGGGACGTGGATGGAGACCAGCGACATCGCAGAGCCGTGGCAGCTCGCCCTCCACACCGGCCACTTCCGCGGCGTGGAGCAGGAATAACGCTTCGCGCTACTCGCTGTCGTCCCCGGCCCCCTCTGTTCTCTCGACTTGCTTCGCCCCCGCCCGTTCACTCCTGTTTCCGGCCGCCGTCACGTGTGTAATGGTATCGAGGAACACGGGATTAAAGTAGGATCATATAGTACGTACGAGGGACGATGGGATACTACCGACGGCGCATCGTACAGGGGTTAGTAACGTATGTCGCCGCGACGACAGTCGCGTTCGTTCTCTACCGGATGCTTCCGGGCGGGCCGGTCCGGTCGCTGGCCCGACAGGAGATGATCGACTGCCAGGAGACGACCGGAGCGGACTGTAATTATAACGAGATCCTGGACCAGGTCGAGTCGCGCGTCGCGGTCGATCCCGACCAGTCGATACCTCAGGCGTACGTCGACTTCCTCGCCGACGTGACTATCAACATGAACTTCGGCGTCTCGACGCAGTATCAAGAGCCCGTCTTCGACCTCCTGTTCCGGGCGATGCCCTGGTCGCTTTTCATCAGCCTGTTCGGGCTGGCGATCGGGTTCACGTTCAACATCTTCTGGGGGTCCGTCCTGGCGTACAACGAGGGGAATTCCTTCGACAGGGGCGGGACGATCTTTTCGATGGTCGGTAACTCGATCCCCTACTACGTGGCGGCCATTCTCGCGCTGAGCTACTTCGCCTACGAACTGGCGCTGTTCCCGCGGGGCGGGCGCTTCCCCGACCAGATCGCGCTGGTCCTCCCGGTGATCGGCACGGTGTTCAGCGAACCGTCGGTCCAGCCGGGATACAACCTCCCGTTCATGTTGGGGGTGATCTGGCACGGGTCACTCCCCATCTTCACGGGATTCGTCCTCGGGATCAGCGGCCTGGCCATGCGGGGTAACTCGATCCGGGTGATGGAGTCGGAGTACATCCGCGTCGCGCGACTGCGGGGGCTCAGCAAGACCCGTATCGCACAGCGCTACGTGGCGCGAAACGCCGTGCTCCCCCTCTACACCAAGCTCATGATCGGCATCGCGAGTATCTTCAGCAGCGGTATCATCACCGAGCGCATCTTCACGTATCCCGCGGTGGGGTGGTACACGTTCAACGCCCTGACCGCGCGGGACTATCCGCTGTTGATGGGCGCGTTCCTGTTCTACACCGGGATCACTATCGTCGGGATCCTGGTCGCGGACTTCACGTACCAGCTCGTCGACCCGCGGGCGGGAGGTGGTAACCGTGAAGCTTACTGAGGACCCCGCGGAGTACGACGACCGCCCCATGATCGAGGAGATGCTCGACATGGAAGACGACGAGACGGCCGACGACGGGGGCCGGCTCGAGAGCTACCGCTTTGCGCTCCGGGCATACGTCCTGGCGCCGCTCCGCATCGCCCTTGGCGACTGGCGGGCGGTGTTCGGGTTCTCCGTCATCGGCTTCTACCTCTTCATGGCGATTTTCTGGGCGCCCATGTACTCGATCGCCTACCGCAACACCGCGCCCGCGCTGATCAAACCGTTCAACGGGGAGTTCAAACAGTTCCCGTTCGGTATCGAGCAGTTCAGCGTCGCCGGCTGGACCTACACCGGGGTGTGGCACTACCCTCTCGGGACCGACAGCTTCGGCCAGCCCATCCTTCAGCAGATCGTCAACGCCTCGCCGCGCATGCTGGAACTCGTCCTCGCGGGCGCCGTCGTGTCGGTCGGGCTCGCCGTCGTGATCGGGACGACCGCCGGCTACAAGGGCGGGTTCGTCGACCGGGTGCTGATGTCGGTCACGGACGTCGTGTTGACGATCCCTGGGCTGCCGCTGATCGTATTGCTCGCGGCCATCATCCAGCCCGACGACCCGTTCCTGCTGGGCATGTTGCTCGCTATCGACAACTGGCCGGGGCTGGCACGCAGTCTGCGGTCCCAAGTACTCACGATTCGGGGCGAGTCCTACGTCGAGGCCTCCCGCGCGATGGGCGTCTCCTCCGCCGGCATCTTGGGTGCTGATATCATCCCACAGCTCATGCCGTACATCCTGATCAACTCCGCACAGGCGGGCAAGGGCGTCATCACCGAAGCCGTCGCGATCTACTTCCTCGGGTTCCTCGAATCCACGACCCGCAACTGGGGGAAGATGATGGACACCGCCTACAACTTCGGCGCGATCACCAACCTCGAACTGTTCTACCTGATCCTCTGGCCGATGCTTGCGCTCGCCTTGCTCTCGTTCGCGCTCGTCCTGCTGGCTCAGGGGCTCGACCAGATCTTCAATCCGCGCCTGCGCGCGAGACACATCAATTCCGACGACGAGGACGACCGAGACACGCTCGACCCCGCAAACACCTGAGCGACGGCGGGCGCTCCCCCCACAGCCCCACAACGCTCGTGGCCACAACATCTTTGAGGGTGGGAAATCGACAGGAAGTCATGGCAGACTCCGTCATGATGCGGTACCAGCGCAAGTCGTGGCTGTACAGGCTCTCCGTGGCGTTGCGGTCGTCGCTGTTGCTGTCGCTCGTGGCCTTCGGCCTCGTGATGGCGGCGAGCGGCCTGGCGATAGAGGCTGGCGGCCACTCGAAGCTCGCGGGGATCGTCGGCGCGTCGGGACTGGTCATCAGCGTCATCAACCTGGTCATGTACATCTCGTATAAGGTCATGGAAGCGCTGTACTGATCGGGGGCGGATAGAATGACCGACGACCACCCGGCTCGCGACGACGCGCACGCGCCACAGGTTCAACTCGACGCGGACGACCGAACCGGTACAATCGAGGTCACGGTGGGCGGCGACCCGTTCACCGCGTTCGTCTACGACCACGAGACGCAACCGCTCCCGACGCCGGTGTTGCATCCGATCCGCGCGCCGTCGGGCGACCCCGTCACGCGCGGCTATCCGCTGGCCCCGCGGCCGGGCGAGCGCGTCGACCATCCACACCAGGTCGGCCACTGGCTGAACCACTACGACGTGAACGGCGTCAACTTCTGGGCGAACTCGGGGCCGGATACCCTCGAGCGATGGGAGCCGCTCGGGTCGATCCGCCTGCGAGCGATCGAGGGTATCGAGAGCGGCCCAGGACACGGCGAACTCTCTTTCGACGCGGACTGGGTCGGCCCCGACGGGCCGCTCCTCCGCGAGTCGACTCGCTTCCGCTTCCGCGCAAGCGACGACCGGCGGGTGATAGACCGGATAACCACGCTGACGGCCGTCGACTGCTCGGTGACCGTCGCCGACGAAAAGGACGGGACGTTCGCAGTCCGGGTCGCGTCGGCGCTCGAACACCCGCCGGACGAACCTATCACGGTCATCGCCGATTCCGAGGCGGGGACGACGAGAGAAGTCAGCCCGACCGCAGTCGCGGGAGCCACAGACGACGACAGCGGGGGCGAGGCCATCGACGCGACGCGGCGCACCGGCGAGTACCTGAGCAGCACGGGGGTCAGGGGTCGGGACGTCTGGGGGACCCGGGCCGAGTGGATGCGCCTCGCCGGCGAAGTCGGCGACGGGAGGGTGTCCGTGACCGTCTTCGACCACCCCGCGAACGTCGGCTCCCCGACTCACTGGATGGCGCGCGGGTACGGGCTCTTCGCCGCCAACCCGTTCGGACGGGCGGACTACAGCGACGGTGAAAAGCGACTAGACTTCGAACTCGACGCGGGCGCGTCGACGACGCTCCGCTACCGCATCGCAGTCGACGAGGGAGTGCCGGACCCGGCAGAACTCGACGACCGTGCCGAGGCCTTCGCCGAGCGATACCCGGCCGACCGCGCCGAGCGAGACTGATCCCGCGCTGCACCGAGCCGCGCTCCCGAAATCGGTAAGTAGCGGCCGACCGCAGGGTCGATCGAATCATGAAGTTCGGGATCTTTCCGATCGAGGGCGGCGACACCTGGGAAGGCGTCGTCGAGCAGTGCCAGGTCGCCGAAGACGTCGGTTTCGAGACGTGCTGGGTCAACGACCACCAGGCGACGGAGGGGGACAAC
>Ga0207850_100095_pt1 | contig 90416 bp, 98 predicted proteins | sample 23E2SouthBayCA_FD_187746 | JGI IMG/M metagenome (GOLD analysis project Ga0207850, IMG submission 187746) | Aerobic enrichment media microbial communities from Eden Landing Ponds, California, USA - A23 E3 (3) (SPAdes) | ecosystem: Environmental > Aquatic > Marine > Unclassified | place...
CCGACCCGCCGGTGCTCGCGCTGGTCGAGACGGCCGCGGGCGTTCTCCACGCCGAGGCGGTGGCGGCCGCCGACCGGACCGACGCGCTGCTATTCGGCGCGGAGGACCTGGCGGCCGACATCGGCGCGACCCGGACGACGGAGGGGACTGAGGTGCTCCACGCCCGCGAGCACGTCGTCCTCGCGGCGCGGGCGGCGGGCGTCGACGCCGTCGACACCGTCTACACCGACTTCCAGGACACCGACGGCCTCCGCGAGGACGCCGCGTTCGCGCGACAGCTGGGCTACGACGGGAAGCTGGCGGTCCACCCGGCGCAGGTCGACCCGATCCACGAGGCGTTCACGCCCGACGCCGAGCGCGTGGCGTGGGCCGAGCGCGTGCTGGCCGCCCGGGACGAAGCCGACCGGGAGGGACGGGGCGTCTTCGCCGTCGACGGCGAGATGGTCGACGCGCCGCTGGTGGCACAGGCCGAGCGCGTCCTCGAACGGGCGCGGGCCGACAGCTCCTGACCGGGGGGACTGTCGGGCCGGCGACTCCTGACCGAAGGGACCAATGCGCCGTCGGCGGCGAGGACCGTCGCGTCAGTCGGAGTAAGTACGCGTTACCGCGTCGTCGTCGAGTCGAGCGGTGACCGCTCCCGGGGGAGTACTCTTTTCTCCGTACCGACCGATGATGCTGTATGTCCGACGCGGTCAATCCCTTCGAGAGCCTCCAGGAGCAGGTCGACGACGCGGCGGCGTATCTCGAGGTCGACCCCGGCGTCCTCGCGCGCCTCAAACACCCCGAGCGCGTCCTCGAGACGAACCTCGTCGTCGAGATGGACGACGGATCAGTCGAACTCTTTCGGGCCTACCGCTCGCAGTTCAACGGCGCGCGCGGCCCCTACAAGGGCGGCATCCGCTATCACACGCAGGTCGACCGCGAGGAAGTCATGGCCCTCTCGGGGTGGATGGTGTACAAGTGCGCCGTCGTCGACATCCCCTACGGCGGCGGCAAGGGCGGGATCGCCCTCGACCCGGCCGACTACTCGACGGGCGAACTCGAACGGGTCACGCGCGCGTTCGCGACGGAGCTGCGGCCGTTCATCGGCGAAGACAAAGACATCCCCGCGCCGGACGTCAACACCGGCCGCCGGGAAATGAACTGGATCAAAGACACCTACGAGACGCTGGAGAACACGACCGAACCCGGCGTCATCACCGGCAAAGCGCCCGACAGCGGCGGGTCGGCCGGCCGCGTCGAGGCGACCGGTCGCTCGGTGATGCTCACCGCCCGCGAGGCGTTCGACTACCTCGACAAGGACGTCGAGGGGGCGACCGTCGCGGTCCAGGGCTACGGCAACGCGGGTTCGGTCGCGGCGAAACTGCTGGAGGACCTGGGTATGGACGTCGTCGCCGTCTCGGACTCCTCGGGCGCGGTGTACGACCCGGACGGCCTCGACACCCGCGCGGTCAAAGACCGGAAAGCCGAGACCGGCGACGTGGTGGACTACGACGGCGTCGAAGTGATCACGAACGAGGACCTGCTGACGCTGGACGTCGACCTCCTCGTGCCCGCAGCGCTGGAAAACGCTATCGACGAGGCCATCGCGCGGGACGTGCAGGCGGACGTGATAGTCGAGGCGGCCAACGGCCCGCTGACACCGAACGCCGACGACGTGCTCACCGAACGCGAGGTGTCGGTCTTCCCGGACGTGCTCGCGAACGCCGGCGGCGTCACCGTCTCCTATTTCGAGTGGGTGCAGAACCGCCAGCGGTTCTACTGGTCGGAGTCACGGGTCAACGATGAACTGGAGACGGTGATCGTCGACGCGTTCGACGACCTGACGACGACCTACGAGCAGCGCGACCTGCCGAACTTCCGGGTAGCGGCGTACGTCGTCGCCATCGATCGCGTCCTCTCGTCGACCGAACAGGCCGGTTTCTGGCCCTGAGACGCGGCGCCACGACCACTCCGAAGGGTCACCTCCGAGGCCACTCCTACCGGTATATTTATTATCTATTCATAATTCAGAGATCGTGTCATGCGACGAACTATTGCTACGGGCGAGTGGAAAGAGGGAACGACGACGCTGGGAGTCGTCGATCCGAATAAGGTCGGCGGTGCTGACCGCTACGGGCGGCCGGCCGACGGTTACGCGTCCACTTCCGTAGGGTACGAGTTCGATTCGACGTACGACCAGTCGGTCGATGAACCGGACCCGACACCGGTAGTGTTCTACCCGAAAGAGATCCGGTCGATAATTGCAGAGGCCCGCGATCGGCTTCCTCGTGACCCGTTCGGACCCGCAGACTTCGATCCGATTCCCAAGTGGGCAGAAGAAGACGGTGACCTTCTTGGAGAAGTGGGAGACTCGTCCACGTGGTGCAAACAGCTCAAAGTCAAGTACAATGACAGCGACACGCCGTACCTGAAAGTCCAGCGCGGTGCCGGAAACTCCTGGCTGCACGGGTCACCGACGATGGGCCGCAGGGAGTTCGAAGAGTTGTTCGGCGACGTAACTCTCCTCTGATCGCTTCCGACAGTTCAACCCCAACGTCCGACCACACTCGTTAGACACGCCGGTTTTACGGCCCGCGTCCCAACCTCCTGTTATGCCGGTCTACGAACGCGACGTCGTCGTCGACGCGCCCTTCGAAGAGGTGTGGGACTTTCACTCCGACGAGTCCGGACTGGTCGCGCTCACTCCGGGCTGGATGAACCTCCGCGTGGAGTCCGTCGAGGGGCCGGACGGAGACCCCGACCCCGAGGTGCTCGACGCGGGGTCGAAACTCACCTCGTCGATCCGCCCGTTCGGTGTCGGCCCGCGCCAGCAGTGGATCTCCTACATCGTCACGCGCCAGGAGAGCGACGGCGAGGCGATGTTCCAGGACGAGATGCTCAGGGGGCCGTTCCCCGAGTGGACCCACACCCACCGCTTCGAAGCCGTCGAGGGCGGCACGCGCGTCCACGACCGCGTGGAGTACCGCCTCCCCGGCGGTCCGCTGGGCAGGGCCGTCGGCCCGCTCGGCTGGGTCGGGATGGAACCGATGTTCCGCCACCGCCACCGGACGACGAAGCGACTGCTGGAGTGAGCGGCCGCTCCCCGGCCGATCGCGTGACGCGCCATCGAGTCGCTCGCGTGACACGCCACCGAGTCGCTCGCTCGCGCGACGCGCCGCCAGTCACTCCTCGACCGCGTCGGCGCACTCGCGGACGAGCCCGTCGAGTATCTCGGGCGTCGTGGGGTGGTAGGCGCGGTCCGGCACGTCCCGGACGTCGATACCGCACTCGACGACGACCTGCATCGTCTTGGCCATCACGTCGGCGTGATAGTGGAGACCGAGCCACCCGAGAACGGTGCCGTCCGCGCGGTCGACAACGAGTTTGCCGACGCCCGTCGGGACGTCTTTCGCCTCGAACACGCCGTCGTCGCTGGCCTGCCGCGTCGCGGTGGCCACGTCGTGGCCGGCCTCTCGAGCTTCGGCCTCGGTCATGCCGACGCGGGCGTAGGGTGTGACCCCGAGCCCGGCGAACATCACCCGGTGAGTCGTAGAGTCGTACTCGGTCAGGGGGTCGCCGCGGTCGTGACGGCGGATGTTCTCGGCGGCGGTGAACCCCTGCTCTTTCGCGACGTGGAGGATCGGCTCCTTCCCGTTGGCGTCGCCGACGACGAACACGCGGTCGGCGTCGCGGGCCTGCATCGTGTCCCGGACCCAGTCGTCACCCGGCGAGAGCGGGGTGTGCGCCAGCCCGAGTCGGTCGATTGCGGGACGGCGGCCGGTGAAGAGGTAGAGCCGGTCGGCCTCGAATGCGTCCGTGCCGCCGTCGTCGTACTCGACGTGGAGGCGGACGCCGTCGTCGGTGGGTTCGACGCGCTGCTCGCGACAGTTCGTCGGGATCGTCACGCCGAAGGCCTCGCGGTAGTGATCGAGGACGGCCTCACCGACAGCGGGGTCGACGGCGTCGAGCGGCCGGTCGTCGTGTTCGATGGCGGTGACGTCGGTCCCGCCGGCCTCGCTGAGATAGGGGACCATCTCCAGGCCGACGTACCCCAGACCCATCACGAGCGCGGAGTCGGGGAGGTCGGTGGCGTCGAGCAGGTCGGCGCTGGTGTGGTAGTCGACGTCGGCGATGCCGGGCAGATCGGGGACCGATACTGTGGACCCGGTGGCGACGACGACGTAGTCGGCGTCGAACTCGCGACCCCCCGCGCGGACGGTGTGGTCGTCGACGAACCGCGCGGTGTCGTGGACGAATTCGACGTCCTCGCGCTCGGCGAGGTCGTGGATCGACTCGCGGCGGTGGCCGGCCCAGCCGAGGGTGTGGTCGTCCTTGCGCGCGACGGTCCGGGAGAGGTCGACCGCGGGCGCCTCGCCGTCGAGGCGGTCGTCGTGACGGGCCTGATAGCGGTGTGCGGCCGCCGAGAGCACCTCCTTCGAGGGCATACAGCCCCGGAGGATGCAGAGGCCGCCGCCGGGGTCGCCGTCGTCGATCAGTGTCAGTTCGACGTCGGGGTCGTCGGCCAGTTCGCCCGCGACGGCGGCGCCGGCGCTGCCGTAGGCGCCGACGACGACTACGTGAGCCATACCCGCCGTTGCTCGACCAGGGATATAGCGTTCGGGGTGGCTGTGCGCGCCGCCCAGAATACAGGGCTTACCGCTGACCCGCGCACCCGTCGCGGCGCGGCGCCGGTCGCGATGCCGACGTATTCACTCCACGTTTTGGTAACACTTAACAAGGCCAGGGTGCGTAACGACTGGTAGGGAGAACCGACAGACAGCAACCGAACCCACGGACACCATACAATGTCGACCAACGATTCACGCGCCGACCGGCGCCCGGACGAGGACCAGTACGACGAACTCGAAGTCGCGAACGGCGACGTCGTCATCTACGACGTCGACAATCACAGCGCGTGGATCCAGTCCGACGACGCCGTCTCGCGGGAGTCGATGGCCTGACTTCGCGGTGGGCTATCCGCCCCACTTCTAGTTACGACCGGTAAGTGAGTAGTACGCGGTAACTTTATTCCGTCACGGGGGAAACCAGCGACCGATGAGCGATTCCGAGGGGAAACCCGAGGTGTGGTGTGCGGGCGACGACTGGTGTCCGGTGACGTCGACCGCCAGTCTCATCGGGCGCAAGTGGCATCCCGTCATCGTCCACCGACTGCTCGACTGCGGGCCGCTGGGGTTCAACGACCTCGAATCCGAGGTCGACGGCATCTCCAGCAAGGTGCTCTCGGACAGTCTCGACGACCTGGAGGAGTCGGGGGTCGTGAACCGCGAGATCGTCAGCGAGAAACCGGTCCGCGTCGAGTACTCGCTGACCGAGCGCGGCGCCGACCTCGAACCCGTCATCGAGGCGATGGCCGAGTGGGGCGCCGAACACCTCGTTCCGCCCGAGAACGCCTGAATCCGGCCGTCCCGGGACGAACCGTCCCTGCCGCACGCTTGCTGACCGTCCGCCGCACGCTTTTTTATCGCGCCGCCCGTCCGTTCCGACATGACGCTCCCCATCGACCCGGACGTCCTGACCGGCGACGACATCGGCGAGAAGCGCGCGACCCTCGAGATGGACCACGAGGAAGCGGTCGAACACGTCCGCGCGGCCTTCACCGAGGCGGGCTTCGGTTTCCCCGTCGAGTTCTCGCCCTCGGCGTTGCTCAACGAGAAGGTCGACGCCGACCGCGACCCGTACCACTTCCTGGGCGCCTGCAACCCCGAGGTGGCCGACCGCGCGCTCGACGCCTCGGACAACCGCATCGGCGGGCTGATGCCCTGCGGCGTCGTCGTCTGGCAGGACGAACCCGAGCGCCAGACCGTCTACCACGTCTCGATCATGCGAATGGCCCGTCTGACCGGCATCGCGCCCGACGACGACGCGTGGGACGACATCGTCGCGACGACCGGCGAGATGGTCGACGACGCGTGGGCGAGGCTCGACACCGCGGAGTGAGGTCGGCCCGGTCCGCGAAAACCGCAGCTTGGCTGTCGAAAGATGATTATTCGAACTTGAGAAGAAATTATTAGTTTCGAGCGGGTAGGAACGGTATGAACCGCGAGGCGTGGACGGAGACGTGGAGCGAGAACGCTAGCGCGTTCGACCGCGTGCGCGGCGTCGCGATGAGCGTCGACGAACCCAGACCGGCGGCGTGGATCGCCGACCGGGCGGCGGTTGCGGAATCGACGGCGCGAGGCCACCTCGAACGGCTGGTCGAGCTGGGTGCGCTGCGAACAGGATCCGCGGGCGGCGCGACCACGTACGAACCGGACCCGGCGTACGTCCGCTTCCGGGAGGTACGCCGGCTCGTCGACGACCACGACCCGGACGAGCTGACCGCCTTCGCGGCCGAGGTCAAAGACGAGATCGCGGCGCTCAGCGAGACCCACGACGCGGACTCGCCCGCCGAACTCCGGCGCCGAGCGACGAGCGCCGAGACGAGCGCCGACGAGGCGCGCGACCTCCGCCGCGCCGCGAGCGACTGGGCCCACTACCGCTATCGGCTCTCGCTGCTCGACGACGCGGTCGCCCGCTACGACGAGTACCACACCGGGTCGCCGACGCCGGCCTGAGATGACCGAGCCCGATCCAGCGGAGCGGCCGCTCCGGACCGACGGCGAGGGGGCGACGGCGAGAGATTCGGCGATGGAGGCTTCGACGGCGAGAGATTCGGCGATGGAGGCTTCGACGACGAGAGCTTCGCCGGCGACCGCCATCGGGTCCTCCGCGAAGTCCTGCGCGAACTCGACCGCCATCCCGTCGTCGTCGATGTCCGTGGGCACCCGCCGAGCACGTTCACCGAGGTGCGCCCGACGCTGGCTCCCGAGCGGTGGGGCCACGACGCGCCGGAGGCGACGCTTCGCGTCACCTGGCGGCCGCTGGACCCGCCGGAGTTCGCCTTCCACTACAGTGAACCGGGCTTCGACTGCGGGTGGCACCGCGAACCGAACCCGCACGTCGACGGGGAGATACACTATCAGGAGCGAGCGGAAAGTGAGAAGTACAGCTACGAATCCGTCGATCTCGACGGTGACACCGCGGTCGAACTCGTCTGGGAGGTCACCGAGCGATTGCGCGAGCGACTCGCCCGCCGCCGCTAACGCATCCGAGGCCGAACCCACGCTCAGAAATCGCTGATCGAGGTCTGGAGGCCGGCGACCATCGTGGACTTGCGCCGGAGTCGCGAGAGCGAGACGGGCAGGTGGGACTCGAGTTCGCCCAGCGCGCCGTGGAAGGTCTGGGCGACGCCGGGGTCGCCGTCGAAGGCGTGGCGGACCCCTTCGCGGACCTGCCAGACGCCGACCGGCGCCCAGTAGTCGTCGGTCACTTCCCGGAGGACGAGCGCCTTGGCCTGCCGGTCACGCTCGGCGAGGTGTTCGAGCACGCCCAGTCGGGCGGCGTAGTACGCGCCCGCAGTCTCCTCGACGTAGCCAGTCCGGCCCTCGAACCCCTCGGCGGCGCTTGACATGTAGTAATCGCTCGACCCGGGGTTCCAGACGCTCTCGGGGGCTTTCATCTCGACGAGTTCGAACTCCCACTGGCCGGGGCCGAGCAGCACCCAGTAGCGGTTGCCCATGTACTCGTTGACCCAGACCTCGACCTTGTCGACGGTGTCGCTGTGCTGGAGACCCCCTCTGAGGTACTGGCCGACGGTGTCGTCGACGGCGGTGATCGACCACCGCGTGGGGACGAGGCGGCGCTCGTGACCCTGACCGAGCGCGCCCGCCGAGAGGATGGTGTTGACGTCGTAGACGTCGAACCCGCGGCGGTAGAGATACGTCATCGCCCCCTCGGCGCGCCAGTCGTCGTCCTCCAGCGTCTTCTCGACGGCGCGGGGGACGTGGGGGTTCTCGGCCAGGTCGGCGCTCCGGGCGCGGGCGCGCGGCCCGGTCGGCGTCGAGATGTCGTCGAGGCTCATGTCGATGTCCGGTTTCCCGGAGAGACCGACCTCGACGTCGACGGGGTGGTCGGCGATGGCCACCTCGCGCTGGGTGCCGACGAAGCCGTCCCACACGTCGTGGACGTCGACTTTCGCCGAGCGGGTGGAGTTGAGCATTCCCGTCCGGCGCTGGAGGACGTCGTCGATCTGGTACCCCTGCTGGTACCACTGGCCGCTGGTGGCGAAGTCGGCGGCGTCGGCGTCGCCGGCCATCGGCGAGAGCACGCCCGTCGAGACGTCAGGGTAGCCAGAGCGGCCGACAAACACCTCCGGGGCCGTCGAGCCGTAGAGGGAATCGCCCTGGACCGCCTGCTCGAACTGGCGCTCGACGTCGTCGAGGTACTCGGTTATCTCGTAGGACTTCTCCTCGGCGAGGCGGCGCTTCTCGGCCGCCTCGTCGCGCTCGAAGTCCGCGATGAACTCGTCGAGACTCATCCGCGTCGTCTTCCGGTTGGGGCGGTGGGGGCTTGAATGAGTCGGTGGCCCGCGGCTCGGGGGCTGTCCCGCAGTGGCCCGGTCAGTGGATACCCATCGCTTCGATCTGTTCCTGATATCGATTCCGGATGGTGACCTCGGTGACCTGGGCGACGTCGGCGACTTCGCGCTGGGTCTTCTTCTCGTTGCACAGGAGCGACGCGGCGTAGATAGCGGCGGCGGCGTAGCCCGTGGGCGATTTCCCCGAGAGCAGTCCCTTCTCGGCGGTGACGTCGATGATCTCGTTGGCCTTCGTCTGTACTTCCTCGCCGAGGTCGAGTTCGGAGACGAACCGGGGGACGTACTTCTTCGGGTCGACGGGTTCCATCTCCAGGCTGAGTTCCTGGGAGACGTAGCGGTAGGTGCGACCGATCTCCTTTCGGTCGACGCGTGAGACGTCGGCGATCTCCTCGAGACTCCGGGGGATCCCCTCCTTGCGACAGGCCGCGTACAGCGCCGCCGTCGCCACGCCCTCGATGGAGCGGCCGCGGATGAGGTCCTCGTCCAGTGCGCGGCGGTAGATGACCGAGGCGACCTCTCGCACGGAGCGGGGGACCCCGAGCGCGGAGGCCATGCGGTCGATCTCCGAGAGCGCGAACTGGAGGTTGCGCTCGCCCGCGTCTTTCGTCCGGATGCGTTCCTGCCACTTGCGAAGGCGGTGCATCTGGGAGCGTTTCTTCGAGGAGATCGACCGGCCGTAGGCGTCCTGGTCTTTCCAGTCGATCTGGGTCGTCAACCCCTTGTCGTGCATCGTCTTCGTCGTCGGGGCGCCCACGCGGGATTTCTCCTGACGCTCGCTGTGGTTGAACGCCCGCCACTCCGGGCCCGGATCGATGTTGCCCTCCTCGACGACGAGGCCGCAGTCGTTGCACACCAGCTCCCCGCGGTCGGAGCTTTTCACGACGTCCTCGGACTCACACTCCGGACAGGCGCGAACACCCTCGCCGCGCTCGTCGCTCCGTTCGTCGCTCCGCTCATCGCCCCGTTCTGTCTCCCCAGTCCTCTCGCGCTCGCGCTGACGGCGTGACCGTGTCATCGCGTGTGAACCACTGTCACGGAGAGACTTAAATTCTTGGTGATATATCTTTTGGCTCCGGCAGCTCTTGTCTCGACCGGACTCACCGCTCCGGTGGCATCCCAGGCGCGCCTAGTCGACCGGAACCGCTTTACCCGGCCGCGGGTGACTCCCGGGAAATGCCGACAGTGGAGTGTGACGTCGACCTGGCGCGCGAGCGCCTCGAAGACGCCGGCGTCGAGGTCAAGCCCGGAAACACGGACCACGAGCGCTGGCGGGCCGAGCGCGGCGACGCGACCGCCGTCGCCTACGACGGAAAGGTCGTGATCCAGGGGAGTTCGCCCGCGGACCTCGAAGCGCTGATCCGCGACGGCGGCGGCCGCGCGCACGTCTACTTCGACGGCGGCTCGCGTGGCAACCCCGGTCCCGCCGCCGTGGGGTGGGTCATCGTCACCGGCGACGGTATCGTCGCCGAGGGCGGCCACACCATCGGCCGCGCGACCAACAACCAGGCCGAGTACGAGGCGCTCATCCGGGCCCTGCGGGTCGCCCGCGACTACGGCTTCGACGAGGTCGACGTCCGCGGCGACTCCGAACTCATCGTCAAGCAGGTCCGCGGCGAGTGGAACGCCAACGACCCGGACCTGCGAGAGCACCGCGTGACCGTCCGCGAACTGTTGACCGCGTTCGAGGACTGGTCGCTCGAGCACGTACCGCGAGAGATAAACGAACGCGCCGACGAGCTAGCGAACGACGCACTCGACGATGCCTGACGAGACCCCCGACCCCGCGGAGACCGACCGCATCGACACCGACGACGGCGACCGCTCCGACGACGACGGCGACCGCTCCGCCGGCGACGGACCGGACACGCTTCCCGACGACGTCGTCGACGAGGCCGAACGGCTCACGCGACTGGCCCGCGAGGCCGTCGACGACGCCGAGGCCGCGGCCTACCGCGAACACCGGAGCGACCTGCTCGCCGCACACGACTACATCGCTCGCGTCCGCGAGGACGAGACGCGGGACGTACTCGTCCTCCACCCCGAGGAGTGGGTCGAGGACGGCACCGTCTACCCCTCGCGGATCGACGACGTCGACCGCGGCGTCGAGGCCCCGCTCTCGGGTCCGGGCGAGGGCGACGACTGGGCGGAGATCGACGACCACAACCGCGAGCTGGTCGAGACGGTCCGTGACGAACACGACGCGGTCCACGCGGACAACGCCGCGGCGCTGGCGGATTTCGCCGGCAATCACTACGCGAAGCCGGTCGAGTCGCTCACACAGGAGGAACTGGCGGAGTTTCTGGCGGAGTACTTCCCGCGGAACGCGTGGCCGTCGGCCGAGCAACGCGCAGTCGTCGAAAAATCGGTGGTAGTGACCTTCGAGGCCGCGGACGAACGCTGTCCGATCGAGCCCCGGTGACCGTGCCTTCGATCGAGGTCAGTTCGCGCCGTCGACGAGGTCGCGCAGATCGTCGGCGCGGTCGCTGTTGATGACGAGCTTCGAGAACTCCCAGCCGAGCTGGTCGAGCACCGTCTCGTAGCCCTCGTCGGTCAGGGCGTACTGGTTAGTCCGCTTGTCGAGTTCGCTCTTCTCGACCAGACCCATCTCGACGAGGTCGTCGAGGTTGGGGTAGAGCCGACCGTGGTTCACTTCGTCGTCGTAGTAGTCCTCGAGTTCACGTTTGATAGCGAGGCCGTATCGGGGCTCCTCCCCGAGGATGACGAGGATGTTCTGCTGGAACGCGGTCAGCTCGCGTGCGATACCGGGTGTGTCAGTTACCGATTGTGCCTCTGACATGGTTAGTGAAATGTCATCAGGCTATTTAACACTTGTTAAATTTCTTCCCATATTCGGGGGATTTCCCGGCGCTCGTCACGGTATCCCGAATGATATTACTCGATAATACATCCCCGAAAGTCGGAGACTGAGGCGTCGTCGCAACGTGCGCGAGCGGCGAATATTCGGGTGTGTTGTGACGACACACCGGGCGGTGTGACGTGTAGGTCGAAAGGCCTTTGACGTCGCCAAGTGGACCCGCGAACGATGGTGAACCTCTGGGAAGACCTCGAGACGGGCCCGAACCCGCCCGAGGAGATCTACGCAGTCGTCGAGTGCCTGAAAGGCGAACGCAACAAGTACGAGTACGACAAGGACATCCCCGGCGTCGTCCTCGACCGGGTACTCCACTCGAACGTCCACTACCCCTCCGACTACGGGTTCATCCCGCAGTCGTACTACGACGACGAGGACCCCTTCGACGTGCTCGTCCTCGTCGAGGACCAGACGTTCCCCGGCTGCGTCATCGAGGCCCGCCCGGTCGCGCTCATGAAGATGGACGACGACGGCGAACAGGACGACAAGGTCATCGCCGTCCCCGTCGAGGACCCGCGCTACGACCACATCGAGGGCCTCGAGGACATCCCCCAGCAGACCCTGGACGAGATCGACGAGTTCTTCGCGACCTACAAGAACCTCGAAGAGGGCAAGGAAGTCGAGACCCTGGGCTGGGAGGACAAGGCCGCCGCGAAGGAGGCCATCGAACACGCCCAGGACCTCTACGACGAGCACTTCTGAACGACTCGCCGTGCGGTGAGGTCGGATCCGGCGAGGTCGGATCCGGTGAGGTCGGTCGTACGGCGACACCGGTGGGACGAACGTTCGTCGCTGTGAACAGTTCACGACCGCTTCGAGCGCGCTTTGAACAGTTAAATCGCCAGACAGCGCCGCGACGTGAACGGTGTTGAAATCGCGAAAATCCGGTCGAAATCACGGACAGCGTCGCCCCCCTATAACATCTCGCCCCCCGTAGGATCGGGTGCCCTCCGAGGTGACGCACATGGATCACCAAGACACCCTCTCGCCCGCGGCACTGCGCGCCGAACTGTCCCCGGTCTCCGAGCGTTTCGCCGCCGTCGCGCTCGGGAGCGCAGTGATAGTCTTCGACAGGGACGACACCGACCGGTGGATCTGCTCCGATACCACCGTCGACCGCGGCGAGATGCGCTGACCCTCTCCAAGACGCCCCACCACTGGCACCGCACGGGACGGTCGCCCCACCGCGAACGACCCGGCGGCGCCGCTCCCACCCACCCATCCGGCGTCTTCCCGACGCCACTCCCACCCCACCCGGCGTTCCGGAGACCGCCCGCGTGGCGGCCCCGGAACGTCCCCGTTCCCTACCGCGAACTCACCGCCCGGAAGCGGCAGTATTCGCCGCCCGCATCGGCGGCCGTCTCGTCATGAATTATGAGCATGGGTAATTACTTGGGGCTTCGGGCCCGATCTAGATGCGTATGGCAACCAGACGCGCGACGGGTGGCCTCGCCCACCCGACGGTCGTGCCGGAGAACTTCGACCCCGACGCGGACGAGAGCGACGCGAACGGGGACGACGCGGGCGAAGTCGGGCGTCGGGCGGGCACCGAGGACGGTGGCTCCGGCGAGCGCGACGCGGGCGGGCGGCGCGGAGAGCGTCACTGACGGCCCGCTCGTTTGTCCGCGAAAAGAAGCTTCTTGTGCCCCACCGCGGTAACGCGGGGTATGGGACTGTTCGACCGGATCCGGGGCGGCGACGACAAGCCGCGGGTCGCTTTCTTCGGTATCGACGGGGTACCGTATAGCCTCATCGCGGACCACCCCGACGAGTTCGAGAACCTGACTGCACTGATCGACGAGGGGAGCGGCGGTGCCATCGACAGCATCGTCCCGCCCGAATCCAGCGCCTGCTGGCCGGCACTCACCTCCGGCGTCAATCCCGGCGAGACGGGCATCTACGGCTTCCAGGACCGCGAGGTCGGCTCCTACGACACGTACGTCCCGATGCGACGGGACTTCCAGGCCACCCGCGTCTGGGACCGCGTCCAGCAGGCCGGCCGCGAGGCGACCGTGATGAACGTCGTCACGACGTTCCCGCCCCAGCGCGACGTCCAGCGAATGGTCTCCGGTTTCCTCTCGCCCGGCGTCGACAAGGCCGCCTACCCCGACGAGTTCCGCGACTACCTGCTGGGGATGGACTACCCCATCGACGTCAACGCGGGCCTCGGCAAGAAGGACAAAGGCGAGTTCATGGACAACGCCCACGAGACCCTGGACAAGCGCCAGGAGGCGTTCAAACACTACGTCGAGGAAGACGACTGGGACCTGTTTTTCGGCGTCTACATGGCGACCGATCGGGTCAACCACTTCCTCTTTCGCGACCACGACCACGACGGCGAGTACGCCGAGGAGTTCATGGACTTCTACCGCAAGGTCGACCGCTACCTGGGCGAACTCCGCGAGATGCTGCCCGACGACGTGACGATGGTCGTCGCCTCGGACCACGGGTTCACGACGCTGGACTACGAGGTCAACTGCAACGCCTGGCTGCGCGAGCAGGGGTATCTCACCTACGGCGACGGCGCCGACTACGTCTTCCAGCTGGGCGCGTGGCTCCGCGAAGGGAGCGACCTGGAGGTCGACCCCGACTACGCCGGCGACGTCGACGAACTCGTCGACCCGGCGACGCTGGACATCGACTACGAGGACGGCGCGCTGGTCGCCGACACCGCCGATGCGCGTGACGAGGCCGTCGGCGCGCTCGAAGACGCCTCGCCCGCGGTCGTCGACGACGAGGGGGGCAGCGTCACCGCCGTCGTCGTCGACTCCGTCGACGTCGACACCCATATCGCTGGCGACGACGAGAGCGAGGAGTACCACGTCGAGGCCGACCTCGTCGAGGTCACCGGCAGCGCCTACGTCGACGGGAACACCGTCGTCGCGCTGACCGAGGAGGCCCGCGACGAGGCCGTCGACGCCCTCGACGGCGCGACGCCCGCCTCGTTCGGTATCGACCGCGCCGACTCCACCCAGCTGTTCGACGACGTCTCCGTCTCGGAAGGCGACAACGCCTATCGCGTCACCGTCACCGCCGCCGACGGCGTCGACCTCGGGACGGATCTCGACCCGGACCGCAACGTCCTCGAGTACACCCACGACGAACTCGGCGACATCGCCGACGAGACGACCGCCTACTCGCTCATCCCCGGGCGCTTCTACGTCAACCTCGAGGGCCGTGAACCCCGCGGGAGCGTCCCCGAAGAGGAGTACGAGGAGGTCCGCGCCGAACTGAAAGAGGAACTCGAGAGTCTCGAAGGGCCGGACGGCGAGCCGGTCGCCAGTCAGGTCGTCACCAAAGAGGAGGCCTTCCGCGGCGACCACGACGACATCGCGCCGGATCTCGTCGTCGTGCCGAACCACGGCTTCGACCTGAAATCCGGGTTCAAGGGCCGCAAGGACCCCTTCGTCGAGTACGGCGCCCGCAACGGGATGCACAGTTTCGACAACGCGACGCTGGTCGTCGACGACGAGGACGTCCGCATCGGCGACGTCGACCTCTACGACATCGCACCGACCATCCTCGACCTGATGGAGATCGATTACGAGCGCGGCGAGTTCGACGGCTCCTCGCTGGTCTGAGCCGCCCGTATACGTCGCTCGAGAGTCCAATTTTCCCCTCGTCCGCCGAGAGTCAGACGCCCGTCTGACGGGTAGTTTTGCCGGTCGGACGAGAAGCGATCGCATGGCGAGTCTGACGGAAGTGTACGACGGACACCTGCGGACGGTGACGACCTCGCGGCGGGTCACCGTCGGCGCGGGCCTGTTCGCGCTCGGCGCGGCGATGGTCGTCGGCAGCATCGTCGTCGCGACGACCACCCTGGGCGCACAGTTCGGTCTCGACCGCATCGCCGCGCGACGCCTCGCGGGCGTGCTCGCTGGCCTGGGCCTCCCCGCCACAGTGTTAGGCGTCTTCGCCGTGCTCCCCGCCGGGCGGACGACCCGCGCGGCGTCGGTCATCGGCGCGAGCGTGACCGTCTTCGGTGTCGCGCTGTTCTGGGTCGCCTACCCCGACCAGTGGTTCGGCACCGGCGACGCGCTGGCAGCGGCCACCGCGGTCGTCTACGTCGCCGGCGTCATGACCACCCTCTCGTGTCTGTTCGCCGGCCTCGCGACGTTCAAGACGCGAAACGACCCCGGCGGCACCGCCCGGATGGAGATCACCGAGGAGGGCGGCGTCCGCCTCGTCGAGGACGCCGACCCCGTCCCCGGTTTCGGCAGCGTCGGCTTCTTCGGTCGCGACCCCGACGGCGAGGTCGGAACCCAGACCAACCGCGAGTCGCCGCCAGGACCCGACGAGCGCGACCCCGACGCCGCCAGCGCGGAGATCATCGGGAACGGGTCGTCCGCGAGTCGTTCTCGGGCAAACCGCAACGACCGCGGGGCGCACCCGACCGCCGACGGCGGCTCCGCGACGGTCGACGACCGCTCGACGGGCGATACCGGACCGCCCCGCGACGACGCCGAATTCCTCGACGCCGCCACAGAGCGCGGCCGCCCCGACGCCTACTGCGGCAACTGCGAGCACTTCGAGTACGTCAAAGTCGACGAGAAGATAACGCCGTACTGCGCCCTGGAGGGCGACGTCATGGACGACATGGACGCCTGCAGCGAGTGGTCGGAAGCGAAGTGAGCCGAAAACTGCGCGGTCGGAAGTGAGCGCCGCCGAAAAACGGACCGTCGTCGAACCGGCTGTCCGTCTCCGAGTTACCTGATCTTCTCGCCCGGTTTCGCGTCGCCGTGTGTCGTCAGCAGGTCGGCCTGTTCGCCGGCCGCGAGGACCATCCCGTTGGACTCGACGCCGAACAGCTCCGCTTTCTCCATGTTCGCCAGAAGGACGACTTTCGTCCCCGGCAGTTCCTCGATATCGTGGAGCTGCTGGATCCCGGCGACGACCTGGCGGGTTTCGAGGCCGATGTCGACCTCCAGGCGGACGAGGTCGTCCGAGTCCTCGATGGCCTCGGCCGTCTCGATCCGACCCACGCGGATGTCCAGGTCCTGGAACTCCTCGAATCCGATCCGCTCGTCGGCGAGCGCCTCGACGTCGAGGGCGGGCGCGTCGTCGGTGTCTTCGGACGCCTCGTCGTCGAACGCCTCGTCGGCGCTCTCGGCAGTGTCGTCGTCAGCCTCGCCGTCAGCCGATTCGTCGTCCGCCGCGTCCGCGGCGGCTTCCTCGACCCGCGCGTCGAGTTTCTCGTTGAGTTCCTCGACGCGCTCGTCCGCTATCTTCTCGAACAGTTCTGTGGGTTCGCCGAACTCGTTCGGCGGGTCCTCGAGCGCGGCGTCGAGCGTGACCCGGGACACGTCGCCGTCCTCGTTCAGCTGGTCCCACAGGTCCGCCGCGGCGGCGGGCGCCGCAGGCGCGACGAGGACGGCGACGGCCTTCGCGACCTGCACGCAGTCGCGGATGACCGGCGCGGCCTCCTCGTCGTCGAGGTTCCATGGCTCGTGGCGCTGGATGTACTCGTTGCCGAAGCCGGCCAGTTCGACCGCGGCCTGCGTGGCCTTCCGGACCGAGTAGTCGTTGATGGCGTCCTCGAAGTCGGTGATCGCCTCTTCGATGCGTTCTTCGACCTCCGTCGAGAGCGGCGCCTCGGGCGTCCCGCCGAAGTTGCGCTCGGCGAACAGCAGCGACCGGTAGGCGAAGTTGCCGACGTTGCCGACGAGTTCGCCGTTGACCCGCTCGCGCAGGCGGTCCCAGGAGAAGTCGATGTCGTCCTGGAAGCCGCCGACGGTCGTGATGTAGTAGCGTAACAGGTCCGGATGGAACCCCTCGTCGAGGAACTCGCGGGCCCAGATGGCCCGGTTGCGACTCGTCGAGAACGCGTCGCCGTCGAGGTTCATGAACCCGCTGGCGACGACCGAGCGCGGTTCGGCGTAGCCCGCCACTCTGAGCATCGCGGGCCAGAAGACGGTGTGATGCTGGATGATGTCGCGACCGATGACGTGGACGATCTCGCCGCCGCCGGGCGCGGCCTCGTCGACGCTCTCGACCTCGCCCGACGCCTTCCAGGCGGCCTCCCAGTCGTAGGCGTCGGCGCCGACGCGCTCGCTGTACTGCCGGGTCGAGGCGATGTACTCGATCGGCGCGTCGACCCAGACGTAGAGGACGAGGTCGTCGCCGGACCCGTCGTCACCGCCGCCGGACCCGTCGTCACCGCCGCCCTCGACCTCGGGGTAGTCGAAGCCCCAGTCCAGATCCCTGGTGATACACCAGTCTTCCAGCCCCTCCTCGATCCACTGGCGGGGCTGGTTCCGGGCGTTCGCGGTGCCCTCCATCCGGTCGAGGAATCCCGAGAGGTAGTCGTCGAGGTCGGAGACGCGGAAGAACTTGTGGGTGCGCTCGCGGTACTCGGCGGGGTTGCCCGTGATGGTCGAGACGGGGTCTTCGACCTCGCCGGGTTCGAGGTGGCGCTGGCAGCCGTCGTCGCACTCGTCGCCGCGGGCGTGAGCACCGCAGTACGGGCAAGTGCCCTCGACGAAGCGGTCGGGCAGCGGCTGGTCCTCCTCGGGGTCCCAGGCGACGGTCACCTCGTCCTCGTAGATGTACCCCTCGCGCTCGAGAGCGCGGACGATCTCGTAGGTGAGCTCGCGGTTTTCCTCGTCGTGGGTCGTGCCGTAGTTGTCGAACTCGACGTCGAAGCGCTCGAACGTCTCGGCGTACTGCTCGTGGCGCTCGCGGGCCAGGTCCTCGGGGTCGACGCCCTTCTGGAGGGCCTCGACGGCGACGGGCGTGCCGTGCATGTCGGTGCCGCAGACGAACGCGGTCTGCTGGTCGAGCGTACGCAGGGCGCGCGCGAGCACGTCGCCGCCGACGTACGTGCGCAGGTGGCCGATGTGCAGGTCGCCCGTCGGATAGGGCAGCCCGCAGGTGACCACCGCCGGGTCGTCGGTGGGGAAGTCGTCGTGGCTCATGCTATGCGATACCGCCAGTCGATTCTTTAACGCGCTGGTTTCGGTTCATGGGTCGTCGCGGATGTCGTCGGTGGCCGCGTCGCGCGCGCGGCCGTAGCTGTCGAGCGGTGCGGTCACCGGTCGGGGTTCGCCCGGACGCCCGCGGGGTCGGTCGCCCCGCACGGGGTATGAGCCCGGCCGCGACTGGGTCCACCCGACGCTATCGGAGAAGGCGCATACGCATCACGCGAGCGGGTAGACGGCGGAACACATCCGTTCGTTGTCCCGACCGCGGCAAAAATCGTTCGCATCCTCGCCACCGAGCGTGCCGCCCGGTGTCGGGCCGGGTCGACTGTCGACGGACAGTTCGACCGCTCAGCGGCCACTCGGAGTCGTGAGAAACGCGTGGTCGAGACGGCGATGCGACACCGTTCGACCCGTCGCCGTTCCACCCCCACGTGGAATCCGATTCGACGCCAGCGGCGCGCCGAGGCTACCCGCTGGTCTCAGTGCCGCCCATACCGCCGTCGGTGTCGGTTCCGTCGCTCTCCGAGGTCGACGCGAGCGTCTCGTCGACGATGACGCGGCCGATCATGTCCGGCGGGTGGTTCCGACAGAGGTAGTTGTACACGCCGGCTTCCTCGAAGGTGACTTCCGCCGCGCTCCCGGACAGGACCTGCTGGTCGAATCCGAGTTTCGGGACCGTGACAGTGTGGAACTGGTTCGTCGAGTTCTCGATCGAGACCGTCGTCCCCGGGGGAACGCGAACCACCTGCGGGTCGAAGTCGTACGTTTCGGTCATCGTGACCTCGTTCGTGTCCACCGGGTCCGGGTCTTCGAGGATGTTCCAGTCGTAGTCCGGGAACTCCCTGGCGGCCGTCGAGGTACCGATCACCGAAAACGCCTGTGTCGTCACGACGCGGCCGGCCGGTTCGGTCGTTCCGTTGTCGCCTCCGTCACCACCGTCACCGCTGCCAGGCGGGTCGCCACCACCGAAACAACCCGCGAGCGCGGCCGCGGTGACACCCGATACCATCTGGAGTACCTGCCGTCTCGAAACCATCGTTCGCTTGAGTCACAAACCCCCGTGGTTGTTAAGCTTTCCCGAACTGTCACCAATCATTGCCGTATTTGCCGCCGCTCGGCTACAGTTCTGTTGCCAGAAACGAACGGTAGCCGTTCCGGTCGACCGCCGGAACGAGTGCCGTCGCGGGCCCTGCCGTCACGACGACGCGACCGATCATCTCCGGCGGCTGGCGGCGACAGCGGTAGTCGTACACGCCGGATCCCCGAGTCCAGTTCTCCGTCGTGACAGGTCGAGAGCAGTTCAACGCGGTGGTCAGTCCCAGGTGATCCAGGCGAGGAAGGCCAGGGCGACGAACTCGAGGACGTTCAGCGCCATCGTGCCGCGCTTGGCGATGGGCGCGGAGTAGTAGACCCAGCTGTGAAACGTCGAGTGGAAGCTGTAGAGGTAGACCGCGAGCAGGTTCTGGGCCAGCAGGACGCAGGCGAAAATCAGCAGCCCGAGCGTGTGCTTGGCGCCGTGGGAGCGGTAGTTGCGGGCCCAGACCGCCGCCAGCGCGAGGAGGACGGCGATGTTCAGGACGACGGCACCCCGCGCCGCCTCGAACCAGAGGTTCAGCGGGACCGCGGGGACCGCTGCGACTGCGGCGACTGGCGGGGCGGTCATGCTCGGATCGCCCCTATGGGGTGGTGACTGTTATACGCTGTCCAAATTTCCTCCACACTCGCTATCGGGTGGTTCACGCTCGGCGTTCGGGTTGCTGGTCGGTGTCTCATGGTTCCTCGTCCAGTACGGTGTCGAGGACGTCCTCGACGGTGTCCCAGTTGGCGCGGCTCTGCTCGGTGGGGAGGTAGACGGCGCCGTAGTCGTCGCCGCTTTTCGTGACGACGTTGTTCTCGACGAGCACGTCCATGTGGTGGCGGACGGTCGTGTAATCGAGATTCAGGTCCTCGGCCAGCTGGTTGGCGTTGCGCGGCCGCTCGTCGACCGCGCGCAGGATACGCGCCCGGTTCTCCCCGCCCCGGGTGCTGGCGAGCACGTACCACAGCACCCCTTCCATCACCCCGTCAGACACGGCGACTCCCTTTAATGGCACCGGCCGAACGCCCGAACGCGGACAGGTCGGCGACGGTCCCGGCGGCCGGCGCACCGGCGCAGTCGTCGAGACCCCACCCGCCAGCGCCGGCTCAGACCAGCGAGAACCCCAGCGCGAACACGCCGAGCGTGATCAGCAGGCGCCCGACGCTCCCGACGAACGTCGCCGCGGCGAATTTGAGGTAGTCCTCCTCGAGCACGGCGAAGGCGTAGATCGAGAGCGTGTCGGGGAAGCCGGGGACACACAGCGCGAGCGCCAGCCCGACGTAGCCGAATCGCCGGGATATCTGGACGACTTTCGACTCCGACCACTCCACGATGTCGAACCGCGACCGCCGCAACGCCCGGATGACGGGGCCGGACTGCTTGGCCTCCTGACCGAGGTGGAAGGCGAAGACGCTCCCGGCCGCCTTGCCGAGGCCGCTGACGACGATGACCAGCGCGTAGTTCGCTTCGACGGGAAGTCCGAGACTCAGCGTCTCCGCCGGCGGGAGGACGACCTCGCTGGGCAGCGGGAGGACGAAGGCGATCAGGAAGGAGTAGATGGCGATGATGAGCAGGCCCACGGGTCCGGTCGCCGTCTCGACGAGGTGTTCGATGTCGCCCAGGTCGATGAACACGGGGAGAATCGCCCCGTCGGTCGTCGAGGCGAGCGAAGCGAGGCGCGCCTCCGGGAGGGTGAGTTCGAGCGCCGGGACCAGCGGGTCGAGCACGTTCGGCGATTAGCGATCGGGGTGGGTAAGTGTTGATGTTCGCGCCGAACTCGCCGGGGCGCCACTCCAGTCGCGCAGCGCCAGCGCGGCGGTGACCCGCTCAGGTAGTCCCACGCAGGTAGCACCAGCATCCGCGAGCGACCGGCGAGAGCGACGCGGTTCGCCGTCAGAGCAAGCCCTGACGATCCTCGAGACGTGCCACGCCGCGAGACACCGGACGCAAGCGAGCGACGCGAGCGCGCCGTCCGGCATTTTTCCCCATGTTTTTTCGGCGGAGGATGGGTCGCGGCCCGTCGGCCCGCGACCGCAAACCGTGGCGGCAAGCCGCCACGCGCCCGCAGCGCGCCCCCGGCGCGCGAGGAACTCTCCGCCGAAAAAAGTGGATTAGTACCAGTCGAGGTCGGCGACAAAGGAGCGCAGCATCGAGCGGGTGACGTGTGGCATGCAGACGACGCGCATCTCGCCGGCGCCGGTCTTGGAGACGCGCCAGCCCCGCGAGCGCAGTTCCTCGGTCATCGGCACCGACAGATCCGCGGCGACGACGGGCAGGTCCGGTTCGACCACGTCGTGCCCGCGGGCGGCCAGCCGGTCGGCCAGCCACTCCGCGTTGGCCATCGACGTCTCGTACTGCTCGCGATAGCCCGCGGGCCACAGCTCCTCCATCGCGGCTACCGCGCTCGCGACGCCCGCGCCGCTCCGGGTGCCCGTCAGCGTCACCTGGTGGCGCGATTCGAGATACGGCGTCCGAATGGCGAGCTCGTCGAGCAGGCTGTCCGAGCGCGCGAGCAGGCCGCCGGCGGGGATGGCGGCCTGGCCCATCTTGTGGGGGTCGATGGTCAGCGTATCGACGGCGGCGTCGCCGAAGTCCCAGGCGTGGTCGGTAAAGGGGAGGACGAACCCGCCCCAGGCGGCGTCGACGTGACAGAGCGCGTCGGCATCGTTCGCCAGATCCGCGATGGCGGGCACGGGGTCGACGTAGCCGTACTCGGTCGAGCCGGCGACGGCGACCACGCAGACGGTGTCATCGTCGACGAGTTCGGCCATCGCCGCGGGGTCGGCGCGGTGGTCGGTCGTCGGTCCTTTGCGCAGTTCGACGCCGAGGACGTTCGCGGCCTTGGTGAAGCTGAAGTGCGCGCTCGCCGGCGCGACGACGTTGGGGTCGTCGGTGTCGGCGCGGTTGCGGGCGATGCGCACGGCCTGAATGTTGGCCTCGGTGCCGCCGCTGGTCACGTAGCCCGCGGGGTCGGGGTGGCTCGTCACCTCGCCGAGGAGGTCGACCGCGCGGGCTTCGAGGTCGCTGACCGTCTCGTAGGTGCCGGGGTCGCCGGGATTCGTCGCGAGAAAGCGCTCGGCCGCTTGCCGAGCCGCCGGGTGCGGTTCCGTACACATCGACGACAGGACGCGCTCGAAATCCTGCGGCTCGGCCAGCTGCATATCTCTCCCGACGGGAGCGACCCGCTTAGGGATTGCGCTCGCCGTAGGTGTCGTCGAGGTAGTCGACGAGCGCCCGGACCGTCTCGAAGTCGTAGGTCCAGGCGCCGCGGTACTCCCCCGACGCGTTCGGGCCGGTCGCCTCGGCCAGCAGCGCACACGCCATCTCGGGGTCACCGCCGCCGTCGAAGGCGAGAACCCAGAACTCGCCGAGTTCCCCGCCGGACTCGGTCCGGACGGCGACGTCGACACCCTCGGGCGACTCCCAGTCGCCGTCGCCGTAGACGGTCACGTCCAAGTCTGTCTCGTCGCCGAGTCGCCCGTAAATCGGGAGTTGCGCCCGGAACGCCGGGAGCGACTGGAAGCCGACGTGGAGCGCGCCGCGACCGACGCGGGAGGCGCGGTCCTCGAACTCGCGACTCGTCGCGAGGAGGTGACGTCTGTCGGTCGCCGAGAACTCCGTTCCCGCGAGTAACGCGGTCAGGTCGCGGAACGCGGAGTTTCGGGTGTCTGCGTCCCACGGTGCCGCACGCGCTGGATCGACCAGTTCCCCGAACGCCGCCGCCGGAACCGATCCCAGATACCGCTCGCCCTCGCTGACCGTCAGGTACCCCTTCGATTCGGGGACCGACAGCGACTCGTGGACGAGTTCGACGTCGAATCGAGCCAACAGGGGCTCGAGGTCACGGTACGGGGCGGGGCCGAAGACGGTGACGCGCTTTCGCGGCCCGGCGATGCGGTCGAGAAAGCCCGCGAGCGAGTCGCCGGTACCGTCCTCGTCCTCGCTGGCCGGTCCACCGCTACGCATCTTCGTCCTCGCCGTCGGTTCCACCGCTTTGCTCCGCCGTCGCGGGCTGTGGCCGCACGACGCCACCGTCGACGTCCGCCCGGAGCGCGTCCCCGAGCAGTTCAGCAGTCGTCGACGACACCCCCTCGAACGCGACGGAGTCGCCCTCGCGGTCGTAGGTCACGAGTCCCGTCTCCGCGAGCGTCGGCAGGTGGACGTGGTGCAACTGGAGGCGCACGGCCTCGTGGTCCACCGCGGCCGCGCTCGACCCGGGGCCCGACTGTATCCACCCAGTCACGCAGTCGACGAGGGTGGTCAGCGACGCTTCCCCGTGCTCGTCGAGGTAGTAGAGAACCACGCGGCGGTACGGGTGCGCCAGAGCGCGAAAGAGCACCGAAACGTCGTCGGAGTCGGTCATAGTCCCACCAAATACTCGAAGCAGCTTCTTAGATGTGCCGGCGGTATACAGCGCGTCGTCGTCGCGCATCACCGGTAGTCGGTCGCTACCGAACCGATTCGAGCAGGAGCTTCTGCTCGACGCGTTTGACCTCGTGTTGCACGTCTCGCACCGCGTCGATGTTCGCCGAGATGGAGGTGACCCCTTCCTCGACGAGATAGTCGACCATCTCGGGTTTCGAGGCGGCCTGGCCGCAGATGCTCGTCGCCACGTCCCGCTCGCGGCAGGTTTCGATGACGTCGCCGATGAGTTCGAGCACCGCGGGGTGGAGTTCGTCGAAGCGGTCGGCCACCCGCTCGTTGTTCCGGTCGACCGCGAGCGTGTACTGGGTGAGGTCGTTCGTCCCGAAGGATGCGAAGTCGATGCCCGCGTCGGCCATCTCGTCGACGCAAAGCGCCGAAGCGGGCGTCTCGACCATCACACCCCACGAGCGCTTCTCGGGGTCGATCCCGGCCTCCTCCATCAGGGCGCGCGCCCGCAGTACGTCCTCGGCGTCGTTGACAAGCGGCAGCATGAGCTCGACGTTGTCGTAGCCCAGGTCCCAGAGCCGGCGGAACGCCTCGAGTTCGTGGGCGAACAGATCGGGCCGGTCGAGGCTGCGACGGATCCCCCGATAGCCGAGCATCGGGTTGTGCTCGGCGGGCTCGTCCTCGCCGCCGTCGAGCTGGCGGAACTCGTCGGTGGGCGCGTCGAGCGTGCGCACCCTGACCGGCCGGGGGTAGAACTCCTCGGCGACGCGGCGCACGCCGTCGACGATCTCCGTGACGTAGGCGTCGACGCCGTGGTCGTCAACGTAGCGTGTGGGCGTCTTGTTCGTCGAGAGGATCATGTGCTCGATCCGGAGGAGGCCGACGCCGTCGGCGCCGGTCGCGGCCGCGCGCTCTGCGGCGTCCGGGATGGAGACGTTGACCTTCACCTCGGTCGCGGTCATCGGTTTGACCGGTGCCTGCGGGCGCACCTCCTCGACGGGTTCGCGCTCGCCGTCGTCGATGGCGTCGCCGCGGGCGACGGTCCCCTTGTCGCCGTCGATGGTGACGACCTGCCCGTCGTGGAGGCGTTCGCTCGCGTGTTGCGTGCCGACGACGGCCGGGACGCCCAGTTCGCGCGAGACGATGGCGGCGTGGCTGGTCATGCCGCCCTCGTCGGTGACGATGCCCGCGGCGCGTTTCATCGCCGGCACCATGTCCGGCGTCGTCATCTCCGCGACGATCAGGTCGCCCTCCTCGACCTTGTCGAGGTGGTCGAGTTTGGAGACGATCCGCGCCGGTCCGGCGGCCTTGCCGGGACTGGCGCCGAGACCGGTGAATATCACGTCGCCATCCCCGGTGGTGCCGGGCGGGCCGCTCGCGCCGGATCCGCCACCGGTCGCACCGTTTCCGGCCCCGCCACCGGTCGCGCCGTTCCCGGCCCCACCGCTGGTCGCGCCGGTGCCGTCGCTACCGCCGTCGGCGACGCCGCCGGCGTTCGGTGACCCGGTTACGTCCGCGGGGTCGGCGCTCGCGTCCTCGTCGATGGTCGTGATCGGGCGGGACTGCAGGACGTACAGTTCGTCGTCGGCGATGGCCCACTCGACGTCCTGGGGGGTGTCGTAGTGCGCTTCGACCTCCTCGCCGAGGCCGACGAGCTGGTCGAGTTCCGCCTCGGAGAGGACGCGCTCGTCGCGGCGGTCGTCCGGCACCGCGCGCTCGATGGTCTCGCCGGTCTCGTCGTCGCGGACGTACATCACCTTCTTCGTCGCGACGGTCGCCTCGGTCACCTCGCCCGAGTGGCGGTCGACGACGTACTTGTCGGGGGAGACCGCCCCCGAGACGACGGCCTCGCCCAGCCCCCAGGCGGACTCGATGATCGCCTGCGGGTCGCCGGTCGTCGGGTGGCTGGTGAACATGACGCCGCTTTTCTCGGCGTCGACCATCGCCTGGACGACGACGGCGATGTTGACTCGCTCGTGGGAAAAGCCCTGCTCGCGGCGGTAGTAGATGGCCCGCTGGGTGAACAGCGAGGCCCAGCAGTCCCGGACCCGCTCCAGCAGGCCCGTGCGCGTGACGTTGAGGTAGGTCTCCTGCTGGCCGGCGAAAGAAGCGTCGGGGAGGTCCTCGGCGGTCGCCGACGAGCGGACCGCGACCGAGGGGCCGTCGCCCTCTCGACCGCTCGCCCCACCCGCCTCCTGCCCGTCGCCCCCGGAGTCGTCGATCTCGTCGTAGGCGGCGAGGATCTCCGCGCGGATCTCCTCGGGCATCTCGGTGGAGCGGATGAGTTCCTGCGCGCGTTCGGCCGCGCGGGCGAGCGCCTGCGAATCCTCGACGGCGACGTCGACGGCGTCGAAGATGTCCTGGTCGATGCCGGTCTCCTCGATGAACGACCGGTAGGTCTCGGCCGTCACGACGAATCCGGGCGGGACCGGCAGACCGGCCGCCGTCAGTTCGCCCAGCGAGGCGCCTTTCCCGCCGACCGAGTCGAAGTCCTCGGCCGTGACGTCGTCCAGCCAGAGTAACACCATTCTCGTGGGAGACACCTCGCCGAGGACCACCAAGAGTCTTCCGACCGTCGGACGCCAAATATGCCGTCTAAGGCCCGTTATGTACCGTATTCGCCGAATATTTGTTCGAATGTGAGTACCGATTACGACGCTCGCGGCCCCGCCGACACCGCTCGTGGACCGGTCGATGCGGTTCTGTCCCGGTCGTCCGGCGCCGCTCAGACTGGGTCGTCCGGCGCCGCTCAGACTGTGTCGTCCGGCGCCGGCGACGACACGTCGGTCATCGGCCGTCCACCGGTGGTCTGCGGTGACGCTGGCAGGTGGAGGGTGATCGTGGTTCCGTCGTCGACGTTCGTCGTGACGCGGCCGCCGACGTCGGTTACGATCCAGTTGACCAGCCACAGCCCCAGCCCGTTGCCGTGGTCGAGTTTCGTCTCCGCGTCGGTCCGGAAGACGGAGCGCTCGTTGGCCGGGAGGCCCGGCCCGTCGTCGCTGACCGAGATTCGCACCTCCTCGTCTCCGCCCCGGTCGGCGGCCTCGACGGTGACCGACACGTCCGGGTTCGGCCCGGCGTGGGCCAGCGCGTTGTCGACGAGTTCCGCCACCGCGCGTCGGAGGCGGCTGGTCGTCAACGCGTCGACCCCTTGGTCCGGCGTCGAGAGCGTGACGTCCTCGCGGGAGTCCGCATCGCCCTCGGTGACCCCGTCGGCGACGAGCGGGACGACGTCCTGTACTGCGGGGTCGGCGTCCTCGTGGACCACGGTGTCGAGCGTGCCGGCCGTGTCGCTCAGTTCGGCGAGTTCCCACCCGGCCTCGGCGACCCGGTCGGCCAGATCCGCCTCGGTACCGTCGAGACGTTCGGCCAGCGTCGCCGCGAAGCCAGTGACGGTGTTGAGTTTGTTCCGGAGGTTGTGGCGCAACACGCGATTCAGGACGGCGATGACTTGCTCGCGGCGGTCGAGACGTCGCTCACGCTCGTCCAGGACACGCTCGTACCGGCGCGTCTCGATCTCGCGACCGAGCATCGCGGCCAGCAGTTCGACGAACGACCGCTCGGCTGGCGTGAACTCCCGCGAGCGAGCGTCCCGTGAGACGAAACAGACCGTGCCGTACACGTCGTCGTCGACGGTGATCCGCGCGCCGAGATAACAGGCGACGCCGAACTCGGCGTGGGCGGGGTGGTCGCCCCACCCCGCGGCCGGGACGTTCGAGATGGCGAGCGGTTCGTCCTGTCGGACCGTCCGCCGGCAGAACGTCGTCGCCTCCGGAACGACGGTGCCTTCCGGGACCAGGTCCGTCTCGCCGTCGACGCTCGCGACTACCTCGTGGGTGCCCGCGTCGGCGTCGCGGCGCTCGACGTGACCGTTGTCGACACCGAGGTACTCGCGACCGATGCTCAGCACGCGCTCGCGTTTCTCCGCGAACGCCAGCCCGTCGTCGGCCAGCACGCCGTAGAGTCGGCGGCGATACTCGTCGGCGTCACGGGTGCTCCCACCGACAGGGCCGTCCGCAGTGGCGTCTCCGCTCCCGCGGCCCGGTTCCTGTCGACCCCCGTATCCGGGCCGACCGACCGGCTGTTCGTGCTCGCTCATCGACTCGCCCGTCCCGGTCCGCTGTCTCGCCGACTCCGGTCGACGTCCCCCTGATCCCCGGTGTATGGTGTCCTCATTCACTCGAACGTACGTCTCGGCGGGCCTGAGTCCAGTACCTAACGGAGTAGGTATGCGACTCCGTCACGGGCCCGCGGGCCCGGCGCGATCCGGAACCACGCTCCGAGAAGCAGCATCAGGCCTCGATGATGTCGTCGTCCTCGTGGTCCGGGAGCGTGATCTCGCCGTCGACCGTCGTCACCGCCGCGCCGCCGACCCGCGGCGGTGCGCCGGGACTGCCACCGACCGCGCCGCTGGCGTTGCCGTCGTCCGTACTCCCGTCCCTGGCGCCGTCGCCCTCGCCATCCACGCTCTCGCCATCGTCGCTCGCTCCGGCCCACGCGCCGGCGCGGGTGTCGACGAGCACGCGGCCGGGTCGGTCGCGGAAGTGGCCCTGTTCGAACACGAGCGGATCCGGCGCGTCGAGCGCGCCGTGGTGGCGCAGGTACGTGCCGACGGCACCGCTCGCCGTCCCGGTCACGGGGTCCTCGTCGATGCCAGCAAGCGGCGCGAACGCCCGCCCGTGCAGCGTCGATTCCGCGTCGAGGGCGTCGAACGTGAAGGCGTAGAGTCCCTGGGTGTCGGTCTCGGTACACAGCGCCTCGATCGCCGCCAGGTCGGGCTCGACCGCCGACAGCTGTTCGAAGTAGCTCACCGGGACGACGAGGAACGGAAAGCCCGTCGAGGCCCGCGAGATCGGAATGTCGGCCCCTACCTCCGAGAGCGCGGCCACGTCGAGGCCGAGCGCGTCGGCGACAGATGCGAGGGACACGTCCGCGGGGCTGATCTCCGGTTCGGACTGGGTGAGCCAGACCGTGCCGTCCTCGGTGATCTCGACGTCGAGGACGCCGACACCGGTCTCGACGGTGTAGGTGCCGGCGGCGACGACCGCCCGCTCGTACAGCGAGGCGAACGCCGCGACGGTGGCGTGGCCACAGAGGTCGACCTCGGTCTCGGGCGTGAAATAGCGCAGTCGGCGGTCGGCCTCGTCGCTCGGGAGGACGAACGCCGTCTCGCTCGCGCCGAGTTCCGACGCGACCGCCTGCATCTGGTCGTCCGCGAGGCCGGCCGCCTCGGGCACCACACCGGCGGGGTTGCCGGTCGTCGGCTCCGTCGTGAACGCGTCGACGATCTGGACGCGGCGCGTGTCGCTCATGGGCCGTCGAACGACCACCGGCACAATAAGTCGTCCGACGGCGGCGAACGGTCACCCGACGGCGTCGCGGATCCACTCGGCCAGGTCGGCCACGAGCGACTCGGCGACGTTGTCGTGGAAGGTGTACTCCTCGCGGAGCGAGGGGGCAGTGCCGGGGTGAAACAGGTGCGACAGGGCGGGATAGCGCTCGAAGCGCGTGTCGGCGCGGTCGGCCAGCACCGACCGCCAGCGCCCGAAGTCGGCGTCGGCGAGCACCTGGAAGTCCCGGCCGCCCTGCGCGAGAAAGAGCGGGACGTCGACCGACTGCGCCGTCGCGACCTGGTCGTACTCGAGCAGGCTCGTCCACCACGAGGCGGGGAACCCTTCGACCACTCTGTCGGGGGCGTAGCCGCCCGCTTCCAGTCGGTCGAAGGCGGCGCGCAGCCGGTCGATGCGGCGCTGTTCCAGCACGGAAATCCCGTCCGGGATCTCGTAGTAGTGACGCACCTGGTCCATCGACACCTCGGTGATCGGGCGGGCGTTGGCGGCGAGCATCGCGCCCCCGGCGGCGTCGCCGTCCCGCGCGAGGATCCGGGGCGTGCAGGTCCCCCCGAGACTGTGACCGACGATCACGGTCCCGGCGGGGTCGACGTCGCCGGTGTCCCGGAGTCGCGCCAGCGCCCGGACGGCGTCGTCGACGACGACGTGGTCGACGCCCCAGTCGGACAGGGGGACGTCACACTGTGCGGTGCGCTTCTCGTATCGCAACACTGCGACGCCGCGACTCGCGAGCCCCCACGCGAGGTCCCGCAGCGGTTTGTTCGGCCCGACGGTCTCGTCGCGGTCAGCCTGACCGCTCCCGTGGACCAGCACTGCGCCGGGGGGCGACGCGGCCGGCGTCGCCGTCCCGCTCTCGTCGGTCGCGTCGGGGACCGAGAGCGTCGCCGGGAGCGAACACCCCTCGGCGTCGACGACGAGGTCGCGTTCGGTGAACGCCGACCGGTCGACGTAGTCGGGCGGCGAGTAGGTCGCGGGGAACCAGAGCGCGTCGACGCCGTCCGCGAGAACCGCGAGTTCGACCCGGCCGGTGCCCTGCCCGCAGGCGACTCTCGCGACCACCGTCTCGGCGCCGTCGCGGCGCCCGCGCTCGGTGCCGGCGACGCGCTCGAAGGCGCCGTGCTGGGCGGTCAGCCCGAGCCAGTAGCGCTCGAGTTTCACCGGCGTCAGATCGCTCGCGTAGTCGTCGGTGAGCAGGTCGTGGGCACCGGCGAACTCGCCGGCCGCGAGGCGTCCGACGAACTCGCGGGCGGTCCTGGTCTGCCGGTCGGGCGTGGGCGACTGTGTGGGTGAGGGAGATAGCGTGGGCGAGGGAGATGGCGTGGGCGAGGACGACGGGGTCGGTGTGTCCGCCGGAGATGGCGGGGGCAGTGTCGCGGTCGGCGACGGCGTCGACGTCGCAGTGGCGGCGGACGGCGGGGCGGTCGGTGCGGGGCTGCCGGGCGGCACTCCCGTCGGCGTCCCGTCGGTCGAGTCGTCGGGGTTCGCACCCGTCCCGGGATCGCCACCGCCGTCGTTACAGCCGGCGACCGTGCCAGCGACCGCAGTCCCGAGGAGCGCGCGGAGGAGGGCCCGTCTGCGGAGACCGGTCATCGGCCATTGATACGAGCGCCGGTGGAAAATAGCCGGCGGTGGCCGGGCCGGGCGGGAGTCGGACGCGGACCGTCGGTTTCGGTCGAACGGGGACTCGGTTCTCCCGGCCTCGTCTGCCACCCGGTCAGGCGACGGCTTCGACCTCGCGGTGGCCGACCTCGGGTGCGTCGTCGATCAGGACGGTCGCTTCGCCCTCGACGACTGGCTCGCCGTCGTCGCCGAGCACGTCAGTCGTGAGCGCGTAGCGGTCGCCGTCGAGCGAGTCGACGACGGTGCAGACGGCGCTGACCCGGTCGCCGATGTCGACCGGCGCGAGAAAGGAGAGATCCTGCGAGATGTAGATAGTGAGTCCGGGGAGTCGGGCGAGCGCGGCGCTGATGAGGCCGCTGACGAGCGTCCCGTGGACGATACGACGGCCGAAGCGCGTCCCCGCGGCGAACTCGTCGTCGAGGTGGAGGCGGTTCGTGTCGCCGCTCGCCGCCGCGAACGAGCGGACGTCCCCCTCGCTGATCGGCTTCGTGAAGGTGACGCGGTCGCCGACGCTGACCGCGGCATCGTCCCGACAGACACACTCGAAGCCCCAGTCCTCTTGCTCGTAGGCGGTCTCCTGGCGGACGCTGTAGCGGTGCTCCTCGGGCACCGGAGCGGCGACCTGCTGGCGGTGGAACACCTGCGGGACGTACCGGATCACGTCGTCGGTGCTGACCAGCCCGACCGGAGCGCCGTCCTCGACGACGACGAGTCGCGCCACCCCGGCGTCGACCATCGCCGCGACGGCCTCGCTGACGGAAGCTTCGGGATCGATCGTCTCGACCGGTGCGGACATGAACGCCGAGACGGGGCGAGTCGCGGGGTCGGCCGACTCGGCGAGCAACCGAACGAAGTCGTCGCTGGTGACGATCCCGACGAGTTCGCCGTCGTCGACGACGGCGAGCGACCCGATCGCTTCGGCGGTACAGGTGCCAGCGGCGTCGGCCGCCGCGGTGTCCGGTGCGGTCGTTCGAACGGGACTGCTCATCACGTCGCGGACGCGGATCGCGACTGACATGCGAGTGACATCGACGCCCCGGGAGAAAAGCACCGGGCCCCTACTCGCACCGCCCCGCTACTGGAGCGGACCCCTACTCGCACCGCCCCGCTACTGGAACGGACCCCTACTCGCACCGCCCCGCTACTGGAACGGACCCCTACTCGCACCGCCCCGCTACTGCACCGCGTGCCCGCCCCCGCGGTACGGACGGACGCGGCAGTCTGAACTACTAGATGGGGCTACTATCACTGCCGCTCCCGTAGCCAGCGCCATGAGCGACGACGCGTGCGGTTCCGACGACGCGTGCGGTTCCCTCGACGTCGAGAGCTATCCCGACCCGGTGTGTCGCTACGACGCCGACGCGGACCCGCCAGTAGTGACGGCGACGAACGCGGCCTTCGAAGAGCGGTTCGACCCGGTCGCTCGGGGGACGCCGGTCGGCGCGGTTTTCGACCGGTTCGAGACCGTCACGACGAGCGGTGACGTGGACCCCGTCACCCACCTCGCCCGCGGGGAGTCGGTCACCGTCTCGCTCGCGGACCCCGAGCGACCGGACCGGTACGTCGCCCGCGTCGTCCCCGGCGAGGCCGACGCTGGTCACCTCGTCTTCACCGATCTGGCCGGGCTCGACACCCGTTCCGGGAGAGACGCCGACTCCGGCGGTGTCGACCTCGGGGAGGCGACCCGTGTCGTCAGCCACGACCTCCGGAACCCGCTGGACGTCGCTCGCGCGAACCTGACCGCGGCCCGCGAGACCGGCGAGGCGGAGTACTTCGACGCGGTCGAGCGGGCCCACGACCGGATGACCCGGATCATCCGGGACGTCCTCACGCTCGCTCGCGGCGAGGCGGCCGTCGACCCCGCGAGGGCGGTTCCGCTCGACGAGGCCGCCGCGGACGCCTGGGACACCGTCGACACTGAACGAGGGCGGCTCCGGCTACGCGACGGACTCCCCGCGCCGACCGCCGACCCGGACCGTGTCCGGCGTCTCTTCGAGAACTGCTTCCGGAACAGCCTCGACCACGGCACGACCGCGGACGAGCCCGGCGTGACGGTCACGGTCGGACCGTTCGCGGACGGGTTCTACGTCGCCGACGACGGGCCGGGCGTCCCGTCCGACGAGCGCGAGGCCGTCTTCGATCCGGGGTACACCTCCACGGACCGCGGCGCCGGACTCGGTCTCCCCATCGTCGCGCGCATCGCCGAGGCCCACGGCTGGACCGTCACGCTCGGCGATAGCGAGGCCGGCGGCGCGCGCGTCGAAGTCTCGTTCTGACCGCGACCGGAGGAGACGTCGCCTTCCAGTGGCGGCCGTCGCCGAACGTCGGCGCGGGATCCGACAGGGCCGTCGCCGTCGGGTCCGATAGCGCCGTCGCCGTCAGATCCGACAGACCAATGATGCGAGCGGCGGTGGTCGTGGTATGGACGAGCGTCTCGCGCGGGCCCCCATCGGCGTGGTCGACGTCGGGCACGACGGCACGGTCCGGGGCGTCAACGACGCAGCTCGCGACCTGCTGGACGTGACCGAGCCGGTCGGCGAGTCGGTCGAGGCCGCGTTTCCCCGCTCGGTCGAGGGATCGCTGCGCGCGGCCCTCTCGGGGGCGACCGTCGACGCCGCCGAGTTCGAGGAGTACTATCCCGACGTCGACGAGTGGCTGTCGGTCGCGGTCGTCCCGACCGGCGACGGGGTGACGGTGTACGTCGACAGCGTGACGGCGCGGCGGCGCCACACACAGACCGTCGAGCGCCTGCGCGCCGAGCGCGAGCGGATCGCGGTCATCGACGACCTGCTGTCGGACGTCCTCGCGGAACTGGTCACCGCCTCCTCGCGCGTCGAGACGCTCGAGACGGTGTGTGAGCGCCTGGGTGAGACCGACCTCTACGAGTTCGCGTGGGGCGGCGAGCGGGCCGTCGGCGGCGACGACGTCGCGGTGCGGTCGGCGGTCGGCGAGACCGGCGAGACGTTCGCGGCGGTGCGAGAGGCGCTCGCGGCCGACGCGACGGTCGCCGAGCGGCGAGCGGTCGAGACCGGCGAGGTACAGGTAGTCCAGCCGCTCGCGGACGACCCCGGGACGCCCGAGTCGGTCCGGATGGCGGCGTTCGGCGACGGGATCCAGTCGCTGCTCGCGGTCCCGCTGACCTACGGGTCGACGGTCTACGGCGTCGTCGGCGTCTACGCCGCCGGCACCGACGCCTTCGGCGAGCGCGAGCGCGAGAGCTTCGCCACGCTCGGCGAGGTGGCCGGCTTCGCGGTCACGGCCGCTCGCCACCGGAACCTGCTGCTCTCGGACACGGTGACCGAGCTCACCGTCGCCGTCGACGCCACCCCGCTTGCCGCCGCCAGCGACCGACTCGATGCCACGCTCGGTCTCGACGGCCTCGTCTACCGGTCCGACGGATCCCTGCTCTGTTACGTCGCCGCCGAGACCGCCAGTGCCGACGCGGTCGCCGAGGCGGTCGCCGCGGCCGACGGTGTGGCGGCCGCCCGCGTCGTCGCCGACGAGGGCGGGCGGGTGCAGGCGGAGATCGAGGCGGGGACGCCGCTGCTCGCGCTCGCCTCGAGCGGCGCCACCGTCCGCACCGCCACCTTCGAGGCGGGGGCGGGCCGGATCGACGTGGAACTCCCGGCAGACGGCGACGTCCGGCGCGTCGCGGACACGCTCGACCGGGAGTTCGACGCGGAGGTCGTCGCCAAGCGGGAACGCGAGCGGCCCGTCACGACCGCCCGCGAGTTCCGCGACGCGCTCGGCGACCGCCTGACCGACCGCCAGGAGACCGCCCTCCGGACGGCCTACTACGCCGACTACTTCGAGTCCCCGCGGGCCAGCAGCGCCGAAGAGGTCGCCGACTCGCTCGGCATCACGGGCTCGACGCTCCTCTATCACCTCCGGGCGAGCCAGCGCAAACTCCTCGAGGCCTTCTTCGAGCCCGAAACCGCCGAGGAGTGAGCCGACTGCGGTTCGCGGGCCACCGAACGTCTCCCGTGCGCGAGCGAGGCGAGCGAGCCGAGCGCGCCGAAGTCCGACTCGCTAGCGAATTGCCCTGTCTCCAGGCGGGCACACACCGCGACCGACCGAATCGTTAACCCCGGTCCGGACGACACCGAACCCATGCCCGGCAGATACTTCGAGGAGTTCGCGGTGGGCGACACCTACACCCACGACAAGCGCCGGACGATCTCGGAGAGCGACAATCAGCGCTTCTGTGACCTGACGATGAACCAGCAACCGCTCCACCTCGACGCCGAGTTCGCCGCGGACACGCAGTTCGGCGAGCGCGTGGTCAACGGTCTCTACACGCTGAGTCTCGCAGTCGGGCTCTCTCTCCCCGACACCACCGACGGGACCATCGTCGCGAACCTCTCGTACGACGACGTCGAGCATCCCGCGCCGGTCTTTCACGGCGATACGCTGCGCGCACAGTCGACGGTCACCGACAAACGCCAGACCAGCGACGGCGAACGCGGCGTCGTCACCTTCCACGTCGAAGCCTTCGCCGTCGAGCGCGACGAACTCGTCTGTGAGTTCGACCGCACCGTGCTCGCGTTGAAGCAGTCCACGACTGAGGAGTGATCGGGGCCGCCACGGCCACAGGATTCGATCCTTAGAGATGAAAGCCCTCGACCCGCTCGCTAGCTGTTGACTTGACCACAGGCGGTACCGCGACCGCGAGTGATCCTGAGAGATGAAAGCCCTCGACCCGCTCGCCAGGAGACGCACCGACCGCACACAGCACCGCCACCGCAAGTGATCCTGAGAGATGAAAGCCCTCGACCCGCTCGCGGTCGCTGAGCGGGATATCCGCGCTCTCCGCACCGCCCGCTCACGGCAGAGCCGTTCGCTTCGAGGCGCAAGCGCCTCGCACCGCGCGGATACTGGCCCGCTCAAGCGACTATATGAACGCGAGCGGGCCTCGCCCTTTCAGTCCACCAGGACCGCCCCGCAACCGCACAGCCACCGCCCCGCCACCGCACCGCCACCACCCCGCAACCGCACCGCTATCGCAGTCGCTCGCTCGGAGAGACGGTCGACGGGTGTGACCGACCTCGCGATTCAGCGCCGCTCGCCCCACGCGAGCCCCAGATAGCCGCCGCCGAAGCGCTCGAATCCGGTTCGTTCACACCGCGTAGCGACCTGGTCACGGGCGGTCGCAACCCGCCGTTCGAGGCTGCGAGTCGGCGAGACCGACCCCTTGCCGGGCGCCGCCGCGCGGACGAACAGCCGGAAGGCGACGTTGAACGGCCGGGCGAGGCGGCTCTCGCTCCGGCCGGCGTTGAGCAGAGCCACCCGGCCACCCGGTGCGAGCGCGTCGACCCAGGCATCGACGGCCGGGCGCGGGTCGGGGAACATCCCGACGACGAACGTGGCGAGCACCGCGTCGACCGGCCCGTCGACCGGCGGGCGCGTCGCGTCCGCGCGCACGAGATGGACGTTCTCCCAGCCCGCACGGTCGACGCGCTCGCTGGCGCGGCGGAGCATCCCCGCGGTCAGGTCGACGCCCACGACCCGACCCTCCGGGCCGACCCCCTCGCGCAGATGCGAGAAGTTCGCGCCGGTGCCACAGCCCATCTCGACGACCGTATCGCCGGGCTCCATGGCGAGTGCCTCTGCGGCCTGCGCCCGCCAGGAGGCGACGCCAGGGGCCGTCGCGAGCCAGTCGTAGACGCCCGCCCACCGGCCGTAGAAGGCCTGGGTGGCGCCGACGTCGTCGGCCATCAGACCAGCTCCCGCACCGCTCGCGCGGCCGCCGGCGCGTCCGCCACGAGCACGTACACCACCGGCTCGACGCCGAACCCACCCGACTGATAGATCACGTCCGCGTCGGGCTCGACCGCGAGTGCCTCGGCGATAGCCTCCTCGATGTCGGCCTCGGCGTCGAACTCGACGGCGGTGTGGCCCGCCGCTTCCAGTGCGGCGACGATATCCGGGTCGTACCGGACGTTCAGCGCCGCGTGCGCGTCGCTTCCCGCCGCCCGCGCGGCCAGCAACACGCTCGCGACGTGCTCGCTCACGCCGAACTCCGGGTCGGCCGGGATGGCCGTCGTCCCCTCCAGGTCGAGGATCCGCCCCGGCACCGCGGCCACGTCCTCGATGCCGTCGGCGTCGGGCAAGGCGGCGACGAGGTTCGAGCCGACCGCGGGGATCAACTCGGGAAAGCCAGTCGTCGTTTCGAGGATGCGTACCCCGCGCCTGACCGACGCGAGCACCTGCTCGGCCTCGCGCACGGTACTGTCGGGGTCGTGGATCGCGAAGCGGTCGTCGCCGTACTCGGCGAGATCCGGCATCGACTCCTCGTGCAACTGGGCGAGCAGGTCACCCCGCTCCAGACGCCGGACGAACACCTCGGCCTCGACGAGCGCCTGCACCTGACTGATCTCGCCGGTCGCCAGCCCCTCGGCGAGTCGGTCCACGAGGTCGACCATCCGCTCGTCGGCCAGCAGGCGCTCGTTGCGCTCGACCTCGCCGTGGACGTACTTCGAGACGGCGCTCTGGCTGATCCCCAGCGCGTCGGCCACCTCGGTCTGGGTGAATCCCCGCTCGCGCAGCGCCTCCGCGAGCATCGACCGAAAGGTCGGAAGGAACTCGTCGACGACGATCTCCTCGACGAACTTCATCGCTACTGGTCGCCTCCGAACTCGTTGTCACCCTGTATCCGGGACGCCTGCGGGCCGGACTGGTCCTGATATTTCGACCCGCGTTCCTCGCCGTAGGGTCGCTCGGCAGGGGAACTGAGCTGTGTGAAAAGCACCTGTGAGATCCGCATCCCGGGAGTTAGTGCGACCGGCGCGGTCCCGAGATTCGACAGTTCGAGCGTGATCTGTCCCCGGTATCCGGGGTCGATAATCCCAGCTGTCGCGTGAATAACGACCGCCAGCCGTCCCATAGAAGAGCGCCCCTGAACGTGAGCGATCAGGTCGTCGGGGACCTCCACGCGCTCGCGGGTCGTCCCGAGGACGAAGTCGCCGGGGTGGAGGATGAACTCGCCGCCCTCCTCGACGACCGTCTCGTCGACGTACTCGTCGACTTCGTTCTCGCTGTTGGGGTGGATACACGGAATGTTCGCGTGCTGGAACTCCAGGAACTCCCGCCCCAGCCGCAGGTCGATGCTGGCGGGCTGGACCTGCAGGTCGATGTCGTCCAGCGGTTCGACGACCAGGTCCCCGGCCTCCAGCCGCCGCAGAATGTCCCCGTCCGAGAGTATCATACCAGCCCGTGGCCGCGCCGCGAATAAAACGCTACGGTTGACTCTCCGGTGTCGCCCGGAACCGCGACCGTGCCCCCCGGCTACGGACCGTGCGCCCGGGACCGACCCCTTTTGCCCGCTCGCACCAAGAATCGGTATGAACAGAGACCAACTCGTCGAACTCGTCCCCCACTACGTCGCGTTGCTCGTCGTGATGTTCCTGCTCCTCTCGGTGGTCCGGGCGCTCGTCCCCGGGATCTCCTTCTGGGTAGAGGTCGTGATAATCTTCGTCATCGTCGTCGCCTACCGCGCCGTCGTCGAGCGACTCGGCTACGCGCCCACCGCGTGGCAACGCTCGGAGTGAGCCGCGGTCGGTGCGACCGCGGACCGTCGTTCAGCAGTAGTGGTCGGTGTACTCGTCCAGCACCGTCGACGCGTGGCCCGGCTCGGCCACCGGGTCGACGGGCTCGTCGTTCTCGAAGATGACCCACTCGGCGCCCGCCTCCCGGGCCGTCGCGACGCAGTCCTCGACGTCCAGGTCCCCCGTCCCGAAGGTGACGAACTCGCCGTCGACCGCTTCGACCGCACGCGGGTCGGCCTCGGTGTCGAAGGCCATGTCCTTGACGTGGACCAGCGAGACGCGGTCGCCGATCTCCTCCAGCAGCGTCGCGGGGTCCGCGCCGCCGGTCCCCGCCCACCCCAGGTCGAGTTCGAAGTTCACGCCGTCGCTCTCGTCGACGAGCGCCTCGTAGCCGTTCGTGTCGCCCAGGTCCGCGAACTCGTGGGCGTGGTTGTGGTAGTGCAGTTGCAGCCCGTGGTCGGCGAGTTCGTCGGCCCATGTCGAGAGCCGGTGGGCGGTCGCTTCGACGGCCTCGTGGGTCTCGAAGTGCTCCGGGTCGATCCACATCACGACGACGTCGTCGGTGTCGAAGGCCTCGCTCGCCGCGAGGTGGTCTTCGAGGCCGTCGTCCTCCTCGAGCGCGTCGATGCCCGACCCCATGCTCGACACCGCGATGTCGTGCTCGTCGAGCGCGTTCCGGACGGCGCGGGTGTTCTCTCCGGGCCCGAGTTCGATCCCCTCGAAGCCCGCGCGGGCGACGCGTGCGACGTTCTCGGCTGTCGACTCCTCGATGGCCCGGATCGTGTACGGCTGGATTCCGACCTGCATGACACGAGGTGAGACCGGACCGGCCAAGGTGCTTTCGACGCCGGCGCGTCTCGCTGGCTCGGCGCGTTCGCACACAGTACGAGACACCCTCACCGAGAAGACGGTCGTCTCAGACGACGTCGGAAGCGGCGGTGTCCTCACTGACGTCGGTGGTGGTGTCGATGCGCTGGATGAGGCCGACCAGATCTGCGAGCTGGGGGAAGGTGTAAACGGTGACTTCGACGTCGGCGTCGGTGGCGACGATGGTGGAGTCGATGACGAAGGCGATCTCCTCGTCGGGCCACCCGCCCATGCGGTCGATGATGTCGCTGGAGGGGCCGAAGATGAACGTGGGCGTGGACATGTCGATGGTCGTATCGAGGACGTTCGCCCAGCCGTCGATGAACCCGCTGGTCATGATGTTGCCGATCTCCTGCATCGCCGAGCGCTCCATGTCGGTAAAGAGGCCGTCCGCCTCCTCGTCGCCGCCCATTTCGCCGACCATCCCCTGCGCCAGTCGTTTGCTTCCCTGCGGTTCGAGCATGAAGAGGACGTACCCGTACGGCGGTTCCTGGAGCTGGACGTAGATGCCGACCTGCTCGCGGTCGCCGAGATGGGTTTTGACGTCTTCCATGTCGAGGAAGTTGATCTTCGAGACCTCGATTTCGGTGTCCAGCCCGGACATCTGGTTGAGATGGCCCGAGACCGTGGTGGCTCCCTCCTTGGCCATCTTGTTGAACAGCTCCAGTTTCCTGACGTCGACCTCGTAATCCATACCCCCTCTGTTCGATTGGATCACCGTAAACGCTCGGGCCGCATTATCACTCGTTCGGACTGGTCCGGTCCCCCGACGGACCCGCGCCGGCTCGTTCCCGGTTTCGGACCTGATCCGTCCCGACTGATTCGGCTTCCTGTTCGGTTACACCCTGACGATGTGACGTCGGTTATTCGGACGTTTCTCGGCTGTTCTGTCGGTAACCGCGTAGTACTCGCCACTCCAGTCTGCTAAGCGATGTATACTCTTTGGGGTGCGAAGAGGGGGATCGGACGGCGGGGTGTGGAGACGGATACCGCGTCGCCGAGAGGAGGCCCACCAAGGCATGACACTGCTCGTTCCGATCGATTGGACCGCGGCCGAGCGACTGTGGCCGGTCGAGCGACTCGATGCAGCGGTCGGGTCGGTGTCCGACCTCGAACTCGTCCTCTGGCTGGTGGTCTGTACCACGCTGGTGCTCGACGTCGCACTGACAGCGTACGGCCTCTCGAACGGATTCGTCGAACGAAACCCCGTCATGCGAGAGGCGCTCGACAGTCTCGGTCTCGCGGCGCTGTTCATCGCGAAGTTCGCGGCACTGGGGATCGCGGTGGGGTTTCGCCTCGCCTGGCCCGAGTATTCGCTCGTCGCGCCGCTGGGCCTCGCCGTGCCGTGGACGCTGGCCGCCGCCTACAACGCCGTGTTGCTGGCCTCTCTCTGACGGACCCCTCCACAGTCCGACCCCGACGAGAGGTCAGCCGGGCGGTTCCGGCCCGCGTCGCGGTCGCGTCATAGTGATCATTGATGTACCGGTACGCCCCGACGACGGGGTCGGCGCGATCCGAAAGTGATCGACAGTGATCACTGTCAGCGCTGCCCGAAGCGAACCACTTTAGGAGGTGTGTGCAGATGTCACACGCGAGGCACGAGCTACCCCTCGTGGGTGTGGGGTAGCCGTGGGGTAGCATGCTCGGTTCGCTACTGACTGGTACAGCACTGTCGACCGTTCGCGACCGTCACGACGCGCTCCGTCCCGATGTGGGGTCGGTCGAGCGCGCTCTGTGGGCGGTCGTTCTCGCCACGGTTGCACTCGACGTGTACACGACCGCCCTCGGACTCGAGATGGGGCTCACCGAGGGCAATCCCGCGATGCGCTGGGCCATCCACGACGCGGGCATCGTCGCGCTCGTCGCGGCGAAGGCCCTCGTCGTCGCCGGCGCCGCCGCCCTTCGGGCGCGCCGCCCGGAGTACGGCCTCGCCATCGCGCTCGGACTCGCGCTCCCCTGGAGCGCGACCGTCCTGGTCAACACCGTCACCCTCGCGACCGTCTGAACGCTCGACACTCCGCCGCCGCTCGCCCGTCGCGTCGTCGTCTCGACGCCGCGTCGCCACCCGGAGCTACTGGTTTCTCGATTGGCGGTCGCGGTCCCGTGCGGTGGCGCGCGCCGTCGCGCCCTCCGTGGCGCGACGAAGCCGTGCGAGGGATGAGTAGCGCAGGTACGAGCAGGGCGAGATTTTCAATCTCGCTGGCAGTCGGGCGACTCGTCGCCCGACGACACCGCAATCGGCTGGGGAGGTGTGAGGCCGTCTGCGGTCGCGGTGCTGTACGGTGCGGTCCTGGCGGACTGAAAGGGCGAGGCGCGCTCGCGCTTGCGTGGTCGTCTGAGCGGGCACTATTCTCGCGGGCGGTGCGGAGAGCGAGAATATCCCGCTCAGCGACCGCGAGCGGGGCGAGGGCTTTCATCTCTCAGGATCGCTTGCGGCGGCGGTGCTATATGCGGTCGGTGCGTCTCCTGGCGAGCGGGGCGAGGGCTTTCATCTCTCAGGATCGCTTGCGGCGGTGCTGTCTGCGGTCGGTGCGTCTCCTGGCGAGCGGGTCAAGGGCTTTCAGCGCGCAGGATCGACTGCGGAGGCGGTGTCTGCGGTTGCGGTGTCTGCGGGCCCAGTGTCTGCGGTAGAAAAAACTCGAAGCGAGCGACCCGGGAGCGACGACTCAGATCTCGCTCCCGTCGAAGCGCTCGTGGCGCTGGTCCTCGCGCTCGGCGAGGTGCTCGCGGATCACGCTGCGCCGCCCCTTGCGGTTGCACGCCGGTGCCGGACAGGCCACGTACGGATCGTCTGTCGTCTCCGGAACCATACGCGACCCTACGACCCCACTCCCCAAAAGAGTCAGTGACGACGAACTATTCGTGCGTCTGACCCAATAGTAATAGACAGTTTTATACATTGATGTACTACTTTGTACCCTATCGTATCCATGACGGATCAGAAATTCGAGGTCGACGAGGAGTTCGCGTTTCTCGGGCGGACGTTCGCGGAGTACCGGCGGATGTTCGACCTCTCGGTCGACTCGGTGGGCGGGAGGCGAGTGCTCGACTGTCCGGGCGGGCCGGGGTCGTTCACCGCCGTCGCGACCGAGATCGGCGCGTCGGTGACCGCGGTCGACCCGGTGTACGGACCGCCGGCCGACGAACTCGAGTCGCTGTGTCGGCGCTCGGTCGACGAGAACGTCGCACAACTCCGCGAGAAGGCGGATCTCTTCGTCTGGGACGAGTACGGCGACCCCGAGACCCGCGGGCGATATCAGCGGGCCGCTGCCGAGCGCTTTCTCGCCGACTACGCCGCCAATCCCGACCGGTACGTGGCCGCGGGCCTCCCGGACCTGCCCTTCGCCGACGACGCCTTCGACCTGACGCTGTCGGGGAACCTCTGCTTTCTCTACGACGACCGACTGGACGAGCGGTTTCACGTCGACGCGATGCGGGAACTCCTGCGCGTGACCGCGGGCGAGGTCCGCGTCTTCCCGCTCGCGTCGCTCGATCGCACCCGCTCGGCGCTCGTCGACCCGGTCGTCGACCGACTCCGGGCCGACGGATATGTGGTCGAATGCCGCGAGGTTCCCTACGAGTTCCAGCCCGGCGCGACCGAGATGCTCGTGGTCGACGCGTGAGCAGTGCCGTCTGAGAACTGTCGATGGGTTGTTTCATCGTCCTGAAGAGCACGAGTGACTACCGCGACCGCAGACAGCACCGCCGCCGCGGTCGATCGTGTGAGATGAAAGCCCTCGACCCGCTCGCTAGCTGTCTTCCACACTGTATCCGACACCGCGACTGCAGACAGCACCGCGACCGCACCTGATCCTGAGCGCTGAAAGCCCTCGCCCCGCTCGCGGTCGCTGCTGGACATATCCGCGCTCTCAGCACCGCCCGCGCGGATAGAGGCCCAGCAGGCGACTGAACTGAACGCGAGCGCGCCTCGCCCTTTCAGTCCACCAGGACCGCCCCGCACCGCCACCGCCCCGCACCGCGACCGCACCGCAACCGCACCGCAGACGGCCTCACACCTCCCCAGACTCTTCGCTCAGACCGCCTTCGCTCATCCACCGTCAGAGCGAGCTCTGACGAGCCTTCGCTCGCACGCTCGCGAAGACCTCGCACGGGACGTCGCGCCACAGGGGCGCGACGGCGCGCGCCACCGCCACCGCATCCACAACCCCACCGCTTCGCACAGCACCGCTACACGCGCCGGTCACTCAGAGCGGGGCTTCCCCGATGACGCGAGCCGGTGACCGCGGGACCGACTCACGTCCCACCCAAAGGCGTTACCCGCATGCACTCGAACCGAGAGGCATGGTCGACGCCCGCGAGTACCACGAGCGCACGAACCACACCCGCGAGCGCCTCCGCGAACGGTCGTTCCAGCTCGACTTCGAGAACAAGCCCCGCCCGTCCAAACGCTACGTCGACCTCCCCCGCGTGGCGCCCGATGGCGACCTCGACCCACCCGACTATCCCGCGCTCGAAGCGGTCGCGACCGACGACCCCGACCCACCACGTAACGCACCGACACCCGACAGCAGCCCTGACCTCCGCACCCTCGCCCACTACGCCGCCGGGGTGACGAAAGAACTCGAAGTTCGGGGCGAGTCGACCGCGTTCCGTGCGGCGGCCTGCACGGGCAAACTCTACCACGTCGACCTCTACCTCGTCGCCGGCGACTGCGGCCCCGATGGCCCCGGCGTCTACCACTTCGACCCCGAATCCGACAGCTTCGACGTGCTCAGGCAAGGCGACTATCGCGGACTCCTCGCGAACGCCGCCGGCGACTATCCCGCCGTCACCGAGGCGCCCGTCACCGTCGTCGCCACCTCCCAGTGGTGGCGCAACGCCTGGAAATACCGCGAGCGCACCTACCGCCACGCGTTCTGGGACTCCGGGACGATACTGGCGAATCTGCTCGCGGTCACCCACGCCGCGGGCCACCGCGCCGAGGTCGTGACGGGGTTCGCCGACGATCCGGTCCTCGATCTACTCGGCCTCGACGCCGACGACGAGGCGCCGCTCGAACTCGTCCCCGTCGGAAGCGGCGACCCGGTGCCCGACGACGCAGTGACCGACGCCGCCGCGGTCGAGTCGATCGACCCCGCGGAGGAACCCCTCTCCGCGGACCCCGTCGACTACCCGCTCGTCCCCGAGGCCTGGCGACAGAGCCGCCTCGACGACGGCGCGGCCGCCGCGGCCTGGCGCGACGGCGTCACCGCCGAGTCGGCCGACACCTCTATCGGCGCGACCCCTCCCGCGAAAGCCAGCGGGGAGTGGATCGACCTCGACCCCGTCGACCGGGAGACTGCGTCGGCCCGCCCGGTCGGAGCCACTATCGAACGCCGCGGCTCCTGTCGCGAGTACAGCCACGACCCCATCAGCGCCCGGAAGTTCGCGACCGTCCTCGACCGCGCGCTCGGTGGCGTCCCCGTCGACGCCTTCGTGGACGGTGATCTGCGAGGGCTGGTCGACTGCTACTGTCTCGTCCACGCCGTCGAGGGCATCGACGCCGGCGTCTACGAGTACCACCCCGGCGCGTGCGCGCTGGAGCGTGTCCGCGACACCGACCGGGACCGTGCGGGCGAACTCGCGCTCGGCCAGTCGGTCGTCGGCGACGCCGCCGTCAACGTCTACCTCGTCGCCGACGTCGACGCCGTCGTCTCCGACTTCGGCGATCGAGGGTACCGGCTCGCGCAATTGGAAGCCGGGATCGGTCTGGGGCGGCTGTATCTGGCGACCTACGCGCATCTGGACCTGGGCGGCCGTGGCTTCACCTTCTTCGACGACGAGGTGGCCGAGTACCTCTCCCCCCACGCCGATGGGCAGACCCCGATGACCCTCTTTGCCTTCGGAAATCCCGCGTGAGAGTCGATACCGCTGTCGAGTCTGTGCCGTGAAAGCCCTCGGCCCGCTCGCTAGCTGGTGTCCCGACCTCAGATTCCGCAACCGCGGCCGCACTCGATCCTCAGCGCTGAAAGCCCTCGCCCCGCTCGCTAACAGGAACTACGACCGCAGACGCCACAGCGACAGCAGGAGATCCTGAGAGTTGAAAGCCCTCGACCCGCTCGCGGTCGCTCCGGAACATATCCGCGCATCGAACAGCCGCACCGCTCCGCACTCGCGCGGATAGGGGTTCCGGAGACGACTACATGAACGCGAGCGCGTCTCGCCCTTTCAGTCCACCAGGACCGCCCCGCACCGCCACCGCCCCGCACCGCAACCGCACCGCGGACGGCCTCACACCTCCCCAGCCTCTTCGCTCAGACCGCCTTCGCTCATCCACCGTCAGAGCGAGCTCTGACGAGCCTTCGCTCGCACGCTCGCGAAGACCTCGCACGGGAACGTCGCGCCACACAGGGCGCGACGGCGCGCGCCACTGCAGGCGACCAATGGGTGCCCCACTGCAGTCGACGGTTTCACGTCGCCGCAATTCGGCAGGACGCCCGGAAGCCACAAGCCGTTTCTACGGGGCGGCCGGACCGTCGATATGGTCGAACGGGTCACGCTCTACCGCGCGCCGACCACCGAAGCCGACGCCGACGCGATCGCCGAGTGGCTCCGCGAACGCGTCGACGCCACAGTGTCCGTGCGCGACCGCTTTCTCTCGCTGTACGCCGACGACGACCTCGCCGAGGAGTTCGCCGAGGCGCGCGTGCTCTCGGCGTACGACCGCGAGACCGGTAACACGATGATGGGCATCGTCCGCTACGAGGAACGCGCCATCGACAACCCCGAGCGCGGCGGGGGCGTCATCTACGACGGCCTCGCCGTCCAGGAGTCGCTCGGCCGGCGCATCCCCCAGGAAGAGCGGGGACTCGACCACCTCCACGTCCCCCTGCTCGACCGCGTGGTCGGCACCTGGGGCGATCACGACGGCCGCTGGCACAAGCGCGTCGCCGTCCTCGGCCAGCCGGGCATCGTCTCGGTGCCGGGTCTCTACGAGGCGCCCGCCAAGCCCGAACAGTACTACAAAGAACAGCAGAAACAGGCGCTTCTCTCTGGGGACGCGCCGCCGCGGGAAGTACTCGAAAACGAAGTCGACGGCGAGTTTCTGGTGGCCGACGACCCGCGGACGACCGAGGCGATCCAGGGGTACGCCCTCGCGGCCTACCACTACCTCGCGACCGGCGAGGACTTCTGCGAGGAGTCGGGCTGTCGCCTCGCCAATCCGCACCGACAGCCGGGCGTCGTCGAAGCGCAACTGCGCGACCCGGAGTTCTGTCCGGCCCACGCCGAGCGGTACCGGCCCTGAGCGGGCGCCCGGAACGACCTCCACAGATCAGTCCGGCAGTTCCGCCGAGCAGTTGCCACAGAAGCGGTAGTCGGGGTCGTTCTCGGCGCCGCACTCGTTGCAGGCGACGGTGAGTTCGCCCTCTTCGAGCGAGAGTTTCCGCTCGAGACCGCCTTCGCTCCCCTCGTTTTCGGGCGGGATGACGTAGCCCAGTTCCTCGAGTTTCGACTTCTCCGGCCGGCCGTGGTACTCGCGGACGGCACCGGAGAGCCCGTTCTGGACGCCGTACTTGTAGGATATCAGTCGGCCGGCGACGATGAGGGCCACGCTCGCTATCAGGATGGGGACGTGGCCGCTCGAGAGATTCGCCAGCGAGTTCTGGGGCGGTGCCAGGAACACCCCGATGACCACCGAAACGAACACCAGGAGGCCTGCCAGGTAGCAGAGTATCCCCACACCCTGCCACAGCAGCGCTTTCCGGGACCAGGATCGCATGTGGCCGGCACAAAGGCCTCCCCACGTAAGAATGTACGTCCACAGGTCGGACCCGCCGGGACCGCGCTGCGCGTCTCCGCGACCGCACCGCCGTCGGTCGTAGCCGCCCCGCGGGCCCGTCCGGGTCCCACAGGCTCAAGGTGTGGCCGGTCGGAGCCTCCGCCGTGCAACGCGAGCGCCGTGCCGTCGTCGCCGTCCTCGCCAGCGCCGTCGCCCTCGGCGTCCTGACGCTCGCTCACTACGCGGCCAACCGCCCCGGAAGCTTCGGGATCGATTACGAAGTCTACCACGTCGCCGCCCGCACCGCCCGCGACGGCGCCGACTTCTACGCCGTCAGCCCCGCGGGCAGCGACTTCCGCTATCTCTACCCGCCGGTGACCGTCCTCGCTTTCCTCCCGTCGACGCTCGCCGACGGATGGCTGCCCGGCTTTCTCGTCCTCACCGCCGCCTCCGTCGCCGCCAGCGCAGTCGCCGCCCGCGAGCTCTGTCGCTACGTCGCCGGACTCGGCTACGACGTCGCCCGACTCGACGCCGCGCTCGTCTTTGCCTTCCTCGTCGTCTCCTCGCACTCGGCGCCCTCGCTCGCCTACGGGCAGGTGAACCACCTGCTCGTCGCCGCGTTCGTCGTCGGCCTCGTCCGCCTCGCCGAAGACCGGGATCGGGACCCGGATCGAGATCAGGACAGCGACCGGAGTCGGGACCGCCAGTCCCGCGCGGGGGCGCTCCTCGCGCTCCCGGCGTTCGTCAAGATATTCCCCGGCGCGGTCGGCCTCTATCTGCTCCGACGCCGGGCCTGGCGGGCGATCGCCGCCGCGGTCGGCACGGCCGCCGCGCTCACGGTCGCCGGGCTCCTCGCGTTCGGCGTCGACACCTACCGCACCTACGTCGTCGACGCGGTCCTCGCTCGGCGGGAGGTCGACGCGTTCGCCGGCGGGCTCTCGCCCTTCGAGGCGATGGTCACGCTCCGGCGGCCGCTCTCCGTCGCGTTCCCGGCCGTCGACCCGACGTGGTACGCCGTCGGCGCCGCCGCGCTGCTCGCGCCCGTCCTCGCCCTCGTCTACTGGCAGCCCGCCTCGCGGACCGACTGGCACGTCGCGCTCCACGCGACGCTCGTCACCATGGTCCTGTGGTTCCCTTCGCTGCTCGTCTACTACGCCTACCTCACCCCCTCGCTCGTCGTCTGCTGCTACGACCTCCCGACCGGTCGCGGCCGCTCGCTGTTCGTCGCCGGCGCACTCGTCGCCAACCTCTCAGTCTCCTATCGCGGCGTCAGCGAAGCGCTCCGGACGCTCCCGCTCGACGGCGGTTCAGCCGATGTCGTCAGAGAACTTCTCCGACCGGTCATGACCGTCGGCACGCCCGTCCTCTACGGGTGTCTGCTGATGCTCGCCGGATGCGTGGTGTATCGAGTCGAAGCGGGGGCGTTCGGAAAAAGCATACCGCGCCGAGCGGAGTGAGGCGCGGTTTCACCGGACGCGAGCGAGCGAAGCGAGCGAGTCGTCCGGCCTTTTTCCCCACGTTTTTGCGCCGGAGGATTCCCGCAGCGGCCCGCAGGGCCGCGAGGAACTCTCCGGCGCAAAAAGTGGGTGCGAAAGTGGGTTCTAGTCGTCAGCGGGGCTGGCGGCGTTCCGACTCGTCAGGTCGACGGGGTCAGCGTCGACCTCGAGTTCGTCGAGGGCGACCTGCGCGGCGCGCTTGCCGGAGACGAGCATGGCGCCGAAGGTCGGGCCCATGCGCGGGAGGCCGTAGGTGGTCGCGGTGGCCATGCCCGTGACGACGAGGCCGTCGTGGGCGAGGCCGGTGTGCTCGACGACGGCGTCCTCGCTCTCGCCGACCCACATCGAGTCGTGACCGGGCGAGTCGTGGCCGGGGGCGCCGTAGGTGTCGCTGTCGGTCTGGTCCATACCGCTGTTGTTCTCGCCGATACCGGGCGCGTTCAGGACGCCGCGCTCGTCGAGTTTCTTGACGGCCATCGCGTCGTGGCCGGTGGCGTCGATGACCAGATCGGCCTCGACGGCGATGGGGTCGACGCAGGTGATCTCGCGGGGCAGCGCGTGGACCGGCGTCCAGTTCATGACGATGCCGCCCACCCTGTGATCCTCGCGGATGACGATGTCGGTGAACTCCGTCATGTTCTGCATCTTCGCGCCGGCGTCACAGGAGGCCTTGATCAGACCGGAACAGGCCTCGGGGCCGTTGGCGACGTACAGCCCTTCCGAGTCCTGGGACTGCTTGTAGTCGACGTCGAGTTCGTCCAGCACCTGCTGGGCCGGGTCGCGGACGGTGACCTTGTTCATGAGGAACCCGCCCAGCCAGAAGCCGCCGCCGAGATAGTTGTTCTTCTCGACGACCATCGTCTGGACGCCCCGTTCCGAGAGTTCCTTCGCCGCCATCAGCCCCGAGGGTCCGCCGCCGACGATGATCACGTCGGAGTCGGAGAAGTCCATGAACTCCTCGGTCCACTCCTGGCCGATCGCGCGTGTGACTTCCGCCTCGCCGACGTCGCTGAACTTGTCGAAGCCGTTCTGGCTCATATCACTCGGTGTTAGCACCGCGTGGTAATACCAGTTTCGTTATAGGACTGTTGTACAAGCGGGTTGTCTCGGGGCAGGGGTCGTCGGAATGGGCGGGTGCCGTCGGTGGGCGTCGTCGGTGGACGAGCGGTTCGTCGCGGGGGACTTATTTCGGGGGGCGTCGAAGGCGCTGGCATGTCGCTGGTGCTCCCGAGCGAGATCGTGGTCGAGCGCTTTCTCCCCACGGCGCGGGCGATGCTCGCGCGGGAACTCGACGACCGGGGGCTCACCCAGCAGGCCATCGCGGACCACCTCGGCGTCACGCAGGCGGCGGTGAGCCAGTACCTCCGCGGGGACGCGACCGTCGAGGAGCGCTTCGCCGCGGACGAGCGGATGCAGGCGACCGTCGAGCGGATCGCCGACGGCTTCGCCGACGGGTCGATGGACGGCTACGAGGCGCTCGTGGAGATTCTCGACCTCGTCCGAGCCTTCGAGGACCGCGGACCGATCTGCGCCGTCCACGAAGACGAGATGCCCGCCCTCGAAGGCATGGGCTGTGACCTCTGTGTCCGCGGGACCGACGACGCGGTCCTCGCCGAGCGCGAGGCGATCGCGGCAGTCCGGCGGGGGGCGCGCCGGTTCGCGAACGCGCCGGGAGCGGCCGCTCACGTCCCGAATGTCGGGACGAACGTCGCGACTGCGGTACCCGGTGCCGCGGACGTGACCGACGTGGCCGCCGTGCCCGGCCGCCTGCAGGCGGTCGGCTCGCGCGTCATGGTCCCGGCCGACCCGGAGTTCGGCGCCTCCCAGCGCGTCGCGGAACTGATCCTCGCTGCGACGTCCGTCGACGCCGACCTGCGCGGCGCGCTCAACCTCGCCACCTCGGATTCGCTGCTCGCGGCCGCCCGCGAGCGGGGGATCGACCCGGTCCGCTTCGATGCGGGCTACGAGGGCCGGGGCGGACGGTTGCGAGCGGCGTTCCGCGAGCGCGGCGCCGTCCCGCGGGTCGTCTACCACGAGGGCGCCTTCGGCATCCCACCGGTGTGTTACGTGCTCGGCGAGACGGCCACCGAGGCCGTCGCCCTCGCCGTCGACCTGGTCGCGGCCGCGGAGTCGCGCTGATAGTGATCCGTGTAGCGATATCCGGAGACCCCGCGGCGCGTCCGAAGGCTTATTCAGGTCGGCTTACACCTTCCGACGATGGTCCCCCGCCGACCGACAGCGGCCGTCGCGGTCGCGCTCCTCCTCGTGCTCGCGGGCTGTTCGGGCCTCGTCGGGTCCGACGCCACCGACGCGCCCCCGGCGACCACAGCGAGCGACGGCGCGACGCCGCCGAGTGACACGCACACCGACGCGACACCGACGAACGCGCCCGATCCCGCCGGCCCCGAACCCGGAACCCGAGCGACAGCACCGACGCCGACGGGGACGCCCCCGCCCGCTCCGCCGACGGTGACACGCACGGAACCACCGGCGCCGCCGACCCCCACTCGGACGCCGTCGCCCGCTCCGACCGCGACGCCGACGTCGGTACCGCCGACCACGACCCCGCCGACCGACACGGCGACGCCCGGCCCCGAGGCGGACGGCGTGGGCGAGAGCGCCCGCGTTCCGGTGGAGGGGGCGCTCCCGGTGAACGCGACGTCGGTCTACCGCCGGACGGAGCGGCTGATGGGCGTCTCCGACGAGGTTCCGACGGTTCAGGTCGAGAACCGTACGGTGGACCCCTCGCTGGGCGGTCCGGGGCCGGTCGGCAGGGCCCTCGGGTTCGGCGAGGCGACCGGTCCGGTCACCGAGTGCGGAACGCTCGGAAGCGGTTCCGCCGGTGGCGGCACGGTGCAGGTCTCGACGACGAACCTCACCGCGGCGTCGGTCGAACTGCTCCTCGTCCACGAGTACGCGCACGTCCTCCAGGACGACGTGCGGGGCTACGAGAACGCGACGCGCTCGCTCGACGCGACCCGCGGTGCGATGCTCGAGGGCAGCGCCGTCTACGTCGCCGACGCCTACGCTCGCCGGTACGGACTCACCTGGGAGGGCAAGACCCCGCTCGAACTGCGGGAGTGTTTCTACGACCGCACCGAGAACCGCGTCAAACTGCTCACCGGGCAGTACTACTTCGGCGGCGACTACTTCGCCGGGCGACTCGACTCGGCCGCGAACCTGGAGGCGGTCTTCGAGACACCTCCCGAGACGGCCGAGCAACTCGTTCACGGACTGGCCCCGTCGGCCGAACCGGCGGCCCCGCTCTCGGTGTCGGTCACCGAGTCGCCCGACTGGCTGGCCGACCGCTCCCGCCAGCGCGGCGAGATATTCGTTCGAACGTGGCTCTCGACGGCGCTGTCCGACGAGCGCGTCGACGCCGCCGCGACCGGGTGGGGCAACGACACGCTCGTCCCGTTCGGCCACGAGGGTGACACCGCGGCGGTCGCCTGGACGCTCCGGTGGGACAGCGCGACCGACGCCGACGAGTTCGCGAGCGCGGTGGCGGACCTGGCTCCGACACTCGAATCGCGCCGTGACACCGCGATCCGGCAGGTCCGCGTCGCGCCCGACACGGTCGTGGTCTTCGCGGGGGCGGCGTCGTTCGTCGCGAACGCGACGGCGAGCGGAACCAGCGGGAACGTGACCGTGGCCCCGCCCTGACCGGGCCGCGGCGACGAAACGGCCAAACGGCTCGGCCGCCGAGTCCCGGTATGCCCAGTCGACAGCCGGCGGCCCCGCGATCCGAGGCAGGTGAGGACCGTGACTGACGTCGTCCTCGACGGCGAATCGCTGACTCCCGAGGACGTGGCCGCCGTCGCCCGCGGGGGTGCGACGGTCACCGTCGCCGACGAAGCTCGCGAGGCTATCCGCGCCGCCCGCGACCGAGTCGAAGAGGTGGCCGCGGGCGACGAGGCGGTCTACGGCGTCAACACCGGCTTCGGCGAACTCGTCGACGAGCGCATCGGTCGCGACGACCGCGAGGCGCTCCAGCGGAATCTCCTGCGGAGCCACGCCGCCGGCACGGGATCGGAGCTCCCACGCGAGGTTATTCGGGCGATGCTTCTCGCCCGCGCGAACGCGCTCGCGAAGGGGTACTCCGGCGTGCGAGAGGTCGTCGTCGACCACCTCGTGACGATGCTCGAACAGGGGGTCCATCCGGTCGTCCCGCGCACGGGCAGTCTCGGTGCGAGCGGTGACCTCGCGCCGCTGGCCCACGCCTCGCTCGTGTTGATCGGCGAGGGCGTCGCCGACGTGAACGGCGCGGAGACCGACGGGGCGGCCGACGCCGCGACGGCGGACGACGGGGCGGCACCCGAACGATTCGACGGCGCGGCGGCGCTGGAGCGCGCGGGCCTGGAGCCCCTCTCGCTCCGGGCGAAGGAGGGGCTGGCGCTGATCAACGGGACGCAACTCACCGTGGGGATCGGCGCGCTCGCGGTCGTCGACGGCGAGGCGCTCGTCCGGGCGGCGGACGCAGCTGGCGCGCTGACGACGGAGGTGACGATGAGTTCGACGGTGCCGAGCCACCCGGCCATTCAGGACGTGCGGCCACACGCCGGCCAGGCCGCGAGCGCGCGGAACGTCCGGCGGCTCACCGCGGGGTCGGAGATTGTCGAGTCACACCGCAACTGCGACCGCGTGCAGGACGCCTACTCGACGCGCTGTCTCCCGCAGATCCACGGCGCCGTCCGCGACGCAGTCGCCCACCTCCGTGCGGCCGTCGAGACCGAACTCAACAGCGCGACCGACAACCCGCTCGTGTTCCCGCGCGAGGCGGTCGAACGGGACGGCGAGGGCGGTACCACGGCAGCGAGCGTCGACGGCGACACCGACGCGGCGGCGGCCAGAGGGACCGACCCGGCCGCCGCCAGCGGGACCGACGCGGCGGCGGTGCTGTCGGGCGGGAACTTCCACGGCGAACCCCTCGCCCTGCGGCTGGACTACCTGACGAGCGCGCTGACCGAACTCGCCGCGATCAGCGAGCGCCGCGTCGACCGGCTGCTCAATCCGAACACGCAGGAAGACCACCTGCCGCCGTTCCTCACGCCCGATCCGGGTCGCTCGTCGGGCTACATGATCGCCCAGTACACCGCGGCGGCGCTTGTCAACGAGTGTCGCGCGACCGGCCGCGCCGCGACCGACAACACCCCCGTCAGCGGCAACCAGGAAGACCACGTCAGCATGAGCGCGACCGCCGCTCACGGGGTCCGCAAGACGGTCCGCAGGGCGCGCGAGGTGGTCGCTATCGAACTGCTCTGTGGCGCGCAGGCCGCCGAGTTCGTCGACGATGACCTCGCGCCAGGCCACGGGTCGGGAGCCGCCTACGAGGCCGTCCGCGAGGCGGTCCCACCGCTGGAACGGGACCGGCCGCTTCGGGGAGAGATTGCGACTGTCGCGGACCTGCTCGCCGACGGCACCCTCGAAGAGCGCGTCGAGGACGCCCTGGACGAGTCGCTCGAATGAGTGGGGCGCCGTCCGCGCTCATCTGTCGGCGGACACCGAGCCTCACTCGTCGGCGGACACCGAATCGCCGTCTTCGCCGCCGCTCCGGATCGCCCGCTCGGCCGCGGCGAGCGCCTCGTCGGCGTCGAAATCTTCGATGATACCTTCGAGGGTATTTCTGTCTGCGTCGGCCAGGTCGCGGGCGTGGGCGGTGATCCCCGGGACGGCGCGGATGGCGTTATCGACGATGGGGACGGTGGCGGCGCGGGCCGACCGCGAGAGGGGGTTGAGGTCGACGACGAGTTCGGTCTTGCCCATCTCGGCCAGCGCCGCGGCGCGGTCGCCGTCCTCCAGGGGAACGAGGACGACGTCGGCGTCGCCGATGCCGTCGGCGTCGACTTTCGCGCGCTCGTGGTCGAGGCCGGGGATCCGGCCGTCCGCGTCGAGGCCCTTGACTTCCTCGGCGCCGTGGTCGCGGAGGTGGTCGACGATGGCTCGCATGCGCTCGTCGGTGCGGTTGAAGAGGTTGACTTCGAGGTCGGCGCCGGTCACGTCGGCGAGTTCGACGAGTTCACCCGGGACCAGCGCGGCGACGTTGCCGTTGACCGAGAGAACGGCGTGCTCGGCGAGCAGGAGATGCGCGGCAGCGGCGCGCTCGGCGGCGTCGGCCGAGGGCAGCGTTCGCTCGCCCAGCAGGTAGTCGAAGGCCTCGCCGCGGCCCTGCGCGATGAGACCCTGTCGGGAGGTGATCCCCTTCTCGACGCCCTCCTCGATGCGGTGGCGGGTGAGCAGCGACTCGTAGCGCGGGTGGCTCTCGGGAACGTCGGTCATATCCGTCGGTCGGTCGCCGAGCCCGAAAAACACTCGATTCGGGCGTTCGGACCGCCGGTTCGAGGTGGACGCGGTCGCCGAGTGACGGCCCCGTTCACTCCTGGTCGTCGAAGTGGCGGTCGCCCCGCGAGCCTGTAGTGTGGGGACGGTCGCCCCGCGAGCCGACACTGTCGCGACGGCCGCCGAACCCGTCTTCGAGGAGCGTCGAGAGGACCTTCCGCTGTGCGGCCCGCAGGTGCTGGGAGAGGGTCGCCGGCGTGATGTCGAGCTGGTCGGCCAGGTCGGCGCCGGTCGTCTCGCGCGGGCGCTCGAAGTAGCCCTCGCAGTAGGCCGTGACGAGCACCTCCCGCTGGCGGTCGGTCAACCGCTGGTCGACGATCCCCTCGATCCGCTCGCGGACGAACAGCGCGCCCTCGGGCGGGCGGTCGCGTTTCGCGACGAGGTCGATCGCCGGGTGGGCCTCGGTGACGGCGGCGACGACCGAACCGGGGTCCTGGGAAGGGGTGACTTCGACGACGATGCGACCCTCGCCGTCGTCGGCGCGCAGTTCTCGCAGGAACACCTCCTGGTCCGCGAGCGTCGTCGCCACGCAGTCCTCCGGTCGCTCGACGTGGACGACGACGATGCCGGCGTCGTCGCGGTCGTTGACGACTCGCGCCGTCGCGGTCGGGTTCCCCTCGACGGCGCGTTCGAGCGTCTGTGGCGGGCCGTCCCTGACCTCGAAGAACTCGAGATACCCCTGGTCGGACCGCGGCAGCAGTTCACGGAGGACGCACTGACACGAGGCGGTGTCGGACCCCTCGACGAACGGATAGTCGTCGTCGGTGACCCTGAACTCGAGTTCGGTCAGCGTGTTCCCGGCCGACATGCTGTCTCAGCGACACCCCGTGGTCTGGTGGCGGGCCGCACTCGCCGAACGGTCCGCTCTCACGGCCGCTCACCGTCGCTCCCGTCGTTCGCTTCGATCCGCGTCTGACCGCCGCGGCCGTCGAGCGCGCTGTCCAGTACCGCGAGCAGCGCTCGCGTGGCTTCGCGGTGGTCGCTTTTCGAACGGTGGATCTCCGTCGGGCTGATATCCAGTCGCTCGTAGGACTCGAAGGCGTCGTCCGCGAACTCGCGGCGCCCTTCGAGTTCCAGACGGAGCAACGCGCACAGAGCGTGGAGATACAGGCAGTCTCGTTTGCGCATCGTTTGTCTCGAACGTGTGGTGGTTGGGGTCCAGATCGGTGCGGGTGCAGTGGCCCGGTCTCCGGCGACGTTCCGCCGCCGTTCCACTGAAAGGGTACGGACCGAAATCGGGTCAGACGGGTCGGTCCAGCCAAACGTTAACGACGCCCGGTGGAAAAACGCATGCCACAATAGTATGGTGTGCCAGGGCGGCCGCTGGATGCCGTGGTCGCGCGTTGTCACTCGGTGAGTGACAGCTCGCCGGTCGCCCGACACAGCGTCGCACCCGTCGGGTCGACCGCACAGACCGCCGGGTCGTAGCCCGCGTCCGAGAGGCCGGTGTCCAGCGCGACCACCGTCGCGCCGAGCATCCCCATCGTCGCCTCCCCACCCGCCTCGGTGACGTCCGTTATCGCCGCGCGCACCTCGTCGGTCAGCAGGTCCGCCTCGCGGGCGAACGTCCGTGACGCCTCGAACAGCGTCGGCAGCGTCGGTTCCCGGACCAGCGTGGCGAGCGCCCGCTCGCCCGCCCGCGAGATGGCCTCGGTTTCGCCGCCGATGACCTCCGCCGTCGAGAGTTCGCCGAAGGTGACGTACTCGACGCGCGAGCGCGCCGGCACCGCGTCCATCCGGTTGCGCTGTGGCCCGCCGGACTCCAGTCGGATCGGCACGCCGCCGTGCAGTTGCGCGACCACGTCGCCCAGCCCCGTGCCCGCCTGGACCTCCGCGCCGTGGGCGACGGTCGCGAGTTCGTACGTCGAGAGGCCGCGCGCGAAGGCGTCGTTGGCAGCCAGCGCCGTCCCGAGCGCCATCGCGCCGGAGACACCGAAACCCGACCCGACCGGCAGTTCGGTCCTCGCGCGCACGTCCGCGCTCGCTTCCAGCGCCGCGAGGACGCTCTCGACGGCCGCGACGCTTGTGGCCTCGCCGTTCAGCGAGACGCTCGTCTCGCTCGCGGGGCGAACGGTGACGGTCACGCCCTCGGAGAGTGCGAGTCCCGCGCCGCGCGACCCTGCCACTGTGGGGTCGTCGGCCCGGTCGACGGTGAAAAAGCCGGTGACGTGGCCGGGCACGAACGCTGTTGCGACCTCGGTCATTGTCAGGTGCAGTGGCCGCCACCGGTAATGCGTTTCGCCATCCGACGGCCCACACCGCGCAGTCAGGCCCGCTCGTCCTCGACGGCCGAGTCGTCCTCGACAGCACGCTTGCGGTCGTCTCCGGTTGCGCGGTCGTCGTCCGTGTCGCCGGTCGCTGTCGCCGTCCGCTGGCGCTCGGCGAAGGACTTCGCGTCGCTGATCGACTCGGTCTCGAGGAGGCGTTCGACGCGGGCCTCGAACTCCTCGTCGTCGAGTTCCCCCCGCGCGTAGCGTTCGCGCAGGTCCGCGAGCGCCGCGTCGGTGTCGCTGCGCTCCTGTCGCGACCGGTCTTCGCGACGGCTCGAACTCGACTCTCGCGATTCGTACCACCGCGCGAGCCCGGCGACCAGCGGCATTCCGCCGCCGAAGCCGACCGGGAACACGACCCACCAGTACGAGACGTCGAGCGCGAGCAGGCCGAACGCCACCCCGAGCGTCAGGAAGGTCACCGCCCCCGCCGCGACCGACTGGAGCGGCGAGTCTTCCTCGGCGTCGTCGCCCTCGCTCTCCCGGTCCCCGCGGTCCACGACCGCTTCGTCCATGTCCGTGTGCAGTCGTGCCACGCCCAAATAGGTGTCTGCCCGGCGGAATACAGATCGGGGCCGACGGCTGGACGACTCCGTGGTTGCGGTGGCGCGCGCCGTCGCGCCCTTGTGGCGCGACGTTCCCGCGCGAGGGACGAGCAACGCAGGTCGAAGACCGAGTAGCGCAAGAGGCTGGGGAGGTGTGAGGCTCACGCCTGCCCGACTAACCGGCGTTTCTAGACCGCCTCGACGAGATTTTCCTGGCGGACTGAAAGGGCGAGACGCGCTCGCGTTCATGCAGTCGCCTCCGGGACCACTATCCGCGTGGGCGGTGCGGAGAGCGCGGATATGTCCCGGAGCGACCGCGAGCGGGTCGAGGGCTTTCGACTCGCAGGATCACTGGAGGCCGCGATGGTGTCTGCAGTCGCGGTGGTGTCTGCGGTTGCGGTGGCGTCTGCGGTCACATCGATGGCTAACGAACAGGTCGCACGACATCACGAGATAGAGCAGATTACGCCGTCGTTCTCAGGATTTCGACCGGCAGAACGAACCCCTACAGTTATGTGTACACGCAGTCCGACACTGGATACACAATGCCGTCGGTGAGTGCACGGTTGCCGAGCGACGAGAAGGAGGAACTGGACGCGGTCGCCGACCTGTTAGACGAGGATCGCAGTACGACGATCCGGAAGGCGCTCCGCGAAGGGCTGTCGGAGTTGCGGGTCCGGCGGGCGGTCGAGCAGTACCAGTCGGGCGAGGCGTCGGTCGGCGAGGCGGCGCGGATCGCCGGCGTCTCGCTCGGCGAGTGGCTCGAAATCGCCGCCGAGCGCAACCTGACCACGCAACTCTCGCCGGCGGACGTGAGCGACGACGCCCACACCGCACAGGAGCTATGACGCGGGCACGGGAGCGGCGGCGATGACCCGCATCTACGTCGGGCCGTCGACGCTGTACGCGCTGGGCGCGGTGGGCGAACTCGACCTGCTCGACCACTTCGACGGTCGGCTCGTGGTCCCCGAGGTGGTCGTCGAGGCGGTGACGACCGAGCCCGCGCGGACGGGGCTGGCGGAGTACCTCGACGGCGCGGACGTCTCGCAGTCGGTCCCCGCGAAGGCTCACGAGCGCGCGAGCGAAATGCTGGAGAGCGATCCCGAGAGCTACGAGGCGGCGCTGCTGGCGGGCGTCCTCGCCCACGCCGATCCCGACGACCGGACGGCCGTCGCGGTGGTCTCGGAGGACCGGCGCGTCCGCCGGCTGGCCGAGGGGCTGGGCGCGGCGGTCACGAGCAGCGTCGGCGTCGTCACCCGTGCGGCGACCGAGGACAAGTACCTCTCCCGCACGCAAGCAAAGCGAATCGTCCGGCGGATGGACCGTTCGGGAGTAGTGATGACGGGGGAGATGCGCGAGCGGGTGGTGGGTGAAATCGAGTCCTGACCGGCGGACCCAAGGCCGGCGGCCGAGCGTCCGGCGGGCGACACGTCTGTGAGGCCGGGCGACACGCCTGTGAGGCCGGGCGGCTCTCTCGTCGGGGATGTGGGTTCCCGGACCGCTATTTTCCCTCAACTGACACCAGTTGGGTACAACTACGATATGCGTCCTCACCGAACGTCAGGCTGTATGCTACAGACAGCTGTGCTTCAGGCGACGCAATCGGACGTGTTCGACCAGATCAGTAACGACGCCGTGTTGAGTTCGTCGCTGTGGGCCAACATCGCGCTGGCCGGGCTGTCGGCGCTCCTGTTCGTCTACATGGGCCGAAACGTCGACGACCCGCGGGCAAAACTCATCTGGGCGGCGACGCTGATGATCCCGCTGGTATCGATATCGAGCTACATGGGCCTCGTCTCGGGGCTCACGGTCGGGTTCATCGAGATGCCGGCGGGTCACCCCCTCGCCGGCGAGGAGGTACTGAGCCAGTGGGGCCGGTATCTCACCTGGGCGCTGTCGACGCCGATGATACTCCTCGCGCTCGGGTTGCTGGCCGACGTCGACCTCGGGGACCTGTTCGCGGTGATCGCCGCCGACATCGGGATGTGTATCACCGGCCTTGCCGCGGCGCTCATCACCTCGTCGCTGGCGCTGCGGTGGGTCTTCTACGGTATCAGCTGTGCCTTCTTCCTGGTCGTGCTGTACGCGATTCTCTTCGAGTGGCCCGCCGACGCGGCCGAGGCGGGGACCGACGAGATATTCGCGACGCTCAGGGTACTGACGGTGGTCCTCTGGCTGGGCTATCCGATCGTCTGGGCGGTCGGCGTCGAGGGGCTGGCGCTGGTCGAGTCGGTCGGGGCCACCTCGTGGGCCTACTCGGCGCTAGACATCGGTGCGAAGTACATCTTCGCGTTCCTGCTGTTGCGGTGGGTCGCCGCCAACGAGTCGGTCGTCGGCAGTGCCGGTATCGGGTCCGGCAACGACGCCGCGGCCGCGACGGCCGACGACTGACGGGCCGCGACGGTCCACCGCGAAAAACGGGGACGTCCCCCGGTCAGTCTCGCGACCGGAGCGCGCGGATCCGCTCTCTGACGTCCGCGACCGCTCTCTCGGATCTCTCCTCGGCGCGGTCCTCGATGTCCTCGAGTCGTCGCTCGATGTCGTCGAGTCGTTCCGAGTCGTCGAACGTCGACTCCGCCCGGTCCTCGAGTTCGTCGAGTCGTCGTTCGAGCGGTTCGAGTTCCTCCTCGATGCCGTCGGTCGCGTCTTCTACCGCCTCTTCTATCGAGTCGAACGCGTCCTCGATGCGTCCCATACGCCGGGACGTGTCCCGCTTCTGTCATGGTTCTTTCGGCGAGTCGACGAGACGGTGGGGACGGCGAGAGTGTCGCTCGCGACGTCGCTACGGGCTCAGACGCTGACGATCCCGCGGGAAGAGGACGGCCTCGCGGATGTTGCCCAGCTCGAGCATCGTCATGACCAGGCGCTCGCCACCGAGGCCCCAGCCGGCGTGGGGCGGCATGCCGTACTTGAACATCTTGGTGTAGTACTCGAACTGCTCGGGGTCGAGGCCCTGCTGTTCGAACCCGGCGACGAGCTGGTCGTAGCGGTGTTCACGCTGGCCGCCCGACACGAGCTCCATCGTCGGGTGCATCATGTCGAAGCCCGTCGAGAGCTGCTCGTCGTCGTCGTGATCCTTGATGTAGAACGGCTTGATCTCCGAGGGCCAGTCGGTGATGAAGTAGTGCTCGCCGACGTCCTGGCCGAGCGCGTGCTCGCCCTCGGTCGGGAGATCGTCGCCCCAGACGAGCTGTTCCTCGAGTTCGCCCGTCGCGTTGATCCGCTCGATGGCCTCCTCGTAGGTCAGGCGCGGGAACTCGCCCGACGGGACCTCGAACTCGTCGGCCAGATCCAGCGTCTCGAGTTCGTCCTGGCAGTTCTCGGCGACGCCCTCGTAGGCGGCCGTCACGACAGCCTCGCAGGCGTCCATCGCCTCGGTGTGGTCGTAGAAGGCCGACTCGAAGTCGATGGAGGTTGCCTCGTTGAGGTGGCGCGGCGTGTTGTGCTCCTCGGCGCGGAAGATCGGACCGATCTCGAAAACCCGTTCGAGGCCGGAGCCGACCATCAGCTGCTTGAACAGCTGCGGGCTCTGGTTCATGAACGCCTCGCGCCCGAAGTAGGTGATCGGGAACAGTTCCGTCCCGCCCTCGGTGCCCGTGGCGACGATTTTCGGCGTGTTGATCTCGGTACAGTCCAGGTCGCGGAACGCCTCCCTGACGCTCCGGAGGACCTCGGCGCGAATCTCGAAGATGGCCTTGGTCTCCTCCTTGCGGAGGTCGAGCGTGCGGTTGTCCAGCCGCGTCGAGAGGTCGGCGTCGACCTTGCCCGAGGGGTCGAGCGGCAGTTCGGGATCCGCTTCGGCGACCACGTCGACGGAGTCGGGCGTGACCTCGACGCCGGTCGGGGCGCGCGGTTCCTCCTCGACGTCGCCGGTGACGGCGATGACGGACTCGCGATGCACGCCGAGGCCCGTCTCGACTAGTCCTTCGTCCATCTCGTCTTTCTCGAACTTGACCTGGATCTTCCCGGTCGAGTCCCGGAGGATGAGGAAGGCGATGCCACCGAGGTCACGGACCTCGTGGACCCAGCCGGCGACGGTGACGGTGTCGCCCGGCTCGGCGTCCGCGGTGTATGTGCGGTCGTCCATACCCGCCAGTTTCGGTGGGCCCGACTTAAGAACAGTCCTTCCGGGCGAACGGTTCTCACACCGTGTGTGTCGCTGGCACGCTCGATATCGACAGCGACCGCGCATTCGCCATCCAGCAGCGACTACTACTCGGCGTACCGACGACTTCCGACGACCAGAACGCCCACGCCGGCGAGCACGAGGAGGGTGTACGCCGTCCAGAAGCGACTGCCCGCCGACGAGACGAGCAGGGCCAGTCCGACGGGAACGTGAGCCGCGCCGAGCGCGAGCAGAATACCGCCCGCGAAGTCGGCCAGTCCCGCCGCGTCGGTCACGCGGTCGGCGTCGTAGCCCGCGACGAGGTGGTCGTCGCGGTGGTATCGGATCCGGTAACCGAGGTAGGCGACGAACGCGCCGCTCGCGAGCACGATTCCCACCGCGAGCAGCGTCTCCGCATCCGTTCGCAGCACCATCGTCCGGTCGGTCGCCCGCCCGCCGCATTTGGTTTTCGGGTCGACAGCGCCACCGCCCTCGACAGTCGCGGGCGAAAAACCGCGGCAGACGCCCTCAGCTTACCGCGGGCGCCAGCGGTACGCGTCGCGGTCCTCCCGGACTGGCGGCCGCAAGGGGAGGATTTGTGACGGGGGACGACCAATCTGCTGCCATGTCAGGATCACTCGACGAACTCGACCAGCGGATCGTCCACGCGCTCCAGAGGGACGCGCGTCACACGTCCGCGAGCGACATCGCCGCGGAACTCGACGTCTCGGCCCGTACCGTCCGCAACCACATCACCCGTCTCGAGGAACAGGGGATCGTCACCGGGTACGACGCCACCGTGGACTACGAGGCCGCCGGCTACCAGCTCAGAACCCTCATCGTCTGTACCGCTCCGATCAACGAGCGCGAGGAGATCGCCCGCGCGGCGCTCGAGGTTCCGGGCGTCGTCAGGGTCCGCGAGGTGATGACCGGGGAGGAGAACGTCCACGTCGAGGCCGTCGGCGTCGACAGCAACGACCTCAGCCGGATCGGTCGTGACCTCCAGGAAGTGGGTCTCCAGGTCGCCGACGAGGACCTCATCCGCAACGAGTATTCGACCCCGTTCGCCGAGTTCGCCGCCGACGAGTGAGGGACGGGGCACTCTTCTAGGAATAATATCACCCTAAATTTTCCGAAGCGGAAAGTAAAGGCCAAAGATTATCGTCTTCCGGAACTAGACGTCGAGTAGTGTGAGCGACCGGGAACGGGCAGTGCGTCTCGTCCGTTTTCACGACAAAGACAATGATAGAGATTCACCCGATGCTTCGGAACGCAGGTTCGAGCGACCGGAAGGACCCCACCGTCCTCGTGGTGGGCGACACGCACGCCGTCGCGGCGGTGGCGTGCTCCCTCTCCGAGACAGCAACCGTCCACGTCGCGACGGACGACCCGGGCGTCGCCGCCGCGGTGGGCGGAGCGTCCGTCTGGTTGGCCGATAGTCGGGGCAGCGACGCCGACCCGTCCGGGAGAGCCACTATCGTCGACGCGCCGTCCGTCGCGGACACCGCCACGCTGCGGGCCGCTGGGGCGGGGTCAGCCGCGATGGCGGTCGTCGTGACCGACACCGACCGTCGGGCGTTGCTCGCGGCGCAGCTCATCCGGACCGAGTTCGGCCTCACGGAGGTGGTCACGCTCGTGAACGATCCCCGCCGCGAGGACGCGCTCGCGACCGTCAGCACCGCGACGGTCTGTGGCACGAGCAGCGTCGCCGACCGCGTGGTCGAGGCAGTCGAGGAACGCGTCGCGGTCGAGGAACGAGCGTAATATGGGGAAGGACCTCGAGCGGGACCTCGGACTCCTGTCGGTGATCGCGATATCGGTCGGCGCGATGGTCGGCAGCGGTATCTTCATCCTGCCCGGCATCGCGTTCAAGACGGCCGGTCCGACGGTCGTCGTCGCGTACCTCCTGGCCGGCGTGTTGGTCTTGCCGGCGGCCCTGAGCAAGGCCGAGATGGCGACCGCGATGCCCGAGGCCGGTGGGACGTACATTTACATCGAGCGCGGGATGGGACCGCTGCTGGGGACCATCGCCGGTGTCGGCACGTGGTTCTCGCTGTCGTTCAAGGGCGCGCTGGCGCTGGTCGGCGGCGTCCCGTACCTGCTGTACGTGTTCGAACTGCCGGTCAAACCGGTCGCGCTCGGACTGGCAGCCCTGCTCGTCGTCGTGAACCTCGTCGGGGCCAAGCAGACCGGGCGACTGCAGGTCGGTATCGTCGTCGTGATGCTCGCCGCGATGGTCTGGTTCGTCGCCGGCGGCCTCCCGTCGACCACCGGCGGCAACTTCGACGGCTTCCTCGGCGCCAGCGGGTTCGACCTGCTGGCCGCGACGGGCCTCGTCTTCGTCTCCTACGCAGGAGTTACGAAGGTCGCCAGCGTCGCCGAGGAGATCGAGGACCCCGACCGCAACATCCCGCTCGGCATCCTCGTTTCGCTCGTGTTCACGACGCTGCTGTACGTGCTCATCGTCGTCGTGATGGTCGGCGTCACGGACCCGTCACAACTCAGCGACTCCGACGTGCCGATGATTCACGCCGCCGAGGCGTCGCTGGCAGGTCCCGGCGTCGCGGCCGTCGTGCTGGCCGCGCTGCTCGCGCTCGTCAGTACCGCCAACGCCGGGATCCTCTCGTCGTCGCGGTATCCCTTCGCGATGGCTCGCGACAGTCTCGCACCGGAATCCCTGACGGAGATCCACGAGGAGTGGGGCACGCCCGCCAAGTCGATCACGCTCACCGGCGGCGTGATGCTCGCTCTGATCGCCTTCGTCCCCATCGAGAGCATCGCGAAACTGGCCAGCGCGTTCCAGATCGTCGTCTTCGCGATGGTCAACGCGGCCGTCGTCGCCTTCCGCGAGGGCGAGGCGGCGTACGACCCCTCGTTCCAGTCGCCGCTGTACCCCTGGACGCAGGTCAGCGGGATCGTCGGCGGCCTCGCGCTCGTCGGATTCATGGGGACGGTCCCGCTGGTCGGCGCGCTCGTCATCGCCGTCGGGTCCGTGCTCTGGTACCTCTACTTCGCGCGGGATTCGGTCGACCGGGAGGGCGCGATGACCGACGCGGTCAGGCGCTCGGTCGGCCGGCGCGCGGTCGAGCGGACGGAGTCGCTGTTCGAGGACGTCGACGGCTACGAGGCGCTGGTCGCGGTGTCCGAGGACACGAGCGAGCGCCGCGAGCGGGCGCTCGTCCGGGTCGCCGCCGACGTGGCCCGCGAGCACGACGGCGAGGTGATGGTCGTCCAATTCGACGAGGTCCCCGACCAGGCCCCGCTGGCACAGGCCTCGGAGACCCGCTCGCCCGCCGACGTCGAGTTCGAGGAGCGCACCGCCGCCATCACCGAGGAGTTCGACGTGCCGATACGGTACGGCGAGGTCGTCAGCCACGACGCCGACCACGCGCTGGTCAACTTCGTCGACCGCGAGAGCGTCGACTTCCTCGTCACCGAACGCACGGACGACCCCCTTTACGCGTCGGTCTTCAGGACCGACGCCGACTGGGTGGCGCGAAACGTCTCCTGTGACATGTTGCTGGTCGAGGAGCGGGACCTCGACGCGGTCGGGTCAGTCACGGTCGTCACCGACCGCGGTCCCTTCGATCCACAGAAAATCGCCGTCGCGAACGCGCTGGCCGTCGAGGCCGACACGTACGTCGAACTCCTCTACCCCGTCGGCAGCGATGCGACGACCGCACAGCGTGAGACTATCGACGCGTACCTCGCCGACCTGGAGGAACTGTGCGACACGCCGGTCGAGCGGTCGGTGGTCGAGACCGACGACCCGACCCGGACGTTCGCCGCGGCGACCGGTCCCGAGGACATCCTCGTCATCGGGTCCGACGGCGGCCGGATCAGCGGGAGCCTGTTCGGCCGCCCCGCCGACTGGATCGTCGATACCGTCGACTGCACCGCGATCCAGGTCCTTCCCGACGGGTCGACCCGTCCCGGATTCCTTCGGCGCGTCTTCGAACGCGTCGTCTTCTGACGGCGGGGGTCGGCCTTCCGGGACCGCCCCGGATTCCGGTCGCGAGCGTCGCTGCCCGGCCCCTGGCTGCTCGTCGAAAAAACGGGAAAGCCTACTCGCCGCCGCCGTCGGTCAGCAACTCGACCTCGTCGCCGCCCTCGTCGTTCGCGAACTCGGGCGTCTCGTCACGCTCCTCGTCGGTCTCGACCGATTCGGGTTCGCGGTCCCAGGCGCGGGACGTGTATTCATGACACATGATGACACACCACAACGGGAACGCGGGCGCTGATCGAAATAACCCGTTCGACGGTGGGGACGGGGCGAGAACTGGCAGCCGTGCGTCTCTGGCGGGTGGGTCAGTCGTCGGTCGGCGTGGCGGCTTTGGCGTCTTTCGCGCCCGCGACGGTCTCTGCGACGGCGTCGACCCCCTCATCGTGGACGAGGTCGCCGACGATCACGGTGTCGGCGTGCTGGGCCATCGTGTTGGCGGAGTCGTAGTCGTGGATGCCGCCGCCGTAGAAGAGGGTGGCATCCTCGAGCGCGTCGGCCGCGGCGGCGACGACCTCGGGGTCGCCGAAGGTGCCCGAACACTCGATGTAGACGATTTCCTGGCCGAGCATGCGCTCGCCGACCTCGGCGTAGGCGGCGACGCCCTCCGTTCCCAGGTCGCAGTTGGCCTCGGTGTAGACGGCGACCGCGGAGTCGGGATTGAGGACGATGTAGCCCTCGGTGAACGTGCGCGACCAGTCGATGTCGTCGTCGAGGCGGACCCACTCCTTGTGGATGCCGGTGATCCACGCGGGGTCGCCGGCGTTCAGGACCGTGGGGACGAGGTAGCCGTCGACGCCGTCGCGGTGGACGACGTTGGTGAGGTTCGACGGCTCGATGTACACCGGGACGTCGTACTCGGCGCAGGCCTCGACGACGCGGTGCATCTTTTCGTCGGTGACGCCGGTGGTGCCGCCGACCTCGATAGCGTCGGTCCCACAGGCGGCCACGTCCTCGAAGGTCTCCCCGTCGACGAGCTCTTTGTCCGGGTCGATCTTCAGAATGTGGTCCCAGTCGTCCCACGGCCTGCTCATACCCGCTCAACTCTCGTCACCGGGTAAAATGGCTTCGAATGTCCGATGTACCCGGTCACTCGACCGCCGTGGCCCGGTAGAAGACACCCACACCGACCGCGAACACGACGAGGACGTACCCCACCGCGCCGAGGAAGTCGCCGGTGGCGACGTCGCTGGTAAAGGCCGCTGCGACGAGCGCGTCGGTCGCGAAATGGCCCGGCAGGAGCGCGGTCCAGGCCGGCGAGTCGGTCGCCAGCGGGTTCTGGAACATGAGTACGTCGACCATCGGCGCGAACAGCATCACGTAGACGCCCGCGAGGCGGTCGAGGACGAGTCCGACCGTCACACCGAGCACGCCGTAGGTCAGTCCGACCAGAAAGGTCGCGGCCGCGAACGCCCCCGCGGATTCGGGCGTGAACGCCGCGAGCGCGACCGCAAGCGAGGCCGCCGTGGCGACGACGGTTCCGACCGCGAGCAGCCCCACTCGCGCGACGACGAGTTCGGTCGCCGACAGGCCGGCCAGCCGGAGGCGCCCGTCGGCCGCCCGCGAGGAGTGCATCAGAAAGAGGCCGACGATCCCCGCGAGGATCGCGACGGCGACGGGCGTCATGAACGCCGCCGCGAACGCCGACATCCCGGCCGTCGTCTCCGCCCCGTCGATCGTCAGCGGGACGGGGTCGTCCGAGACGAGCCAGGCGAACGCGCCGATGATGTAGGCCGGGAGAAAGACGAGCAGCGCGAGCACGACCGGCGTGTGACGGAGTTCGCGCAGCCCCATCGCGACCGCGACGGCTATTCGCTCCACAGCGGTCACTCGCCCCGCGGTGGCGGTCCGGCCGCCGGAGCCGTCGACGCCGGCTGCCATCAGTCGTCACCTCCCCGCTCGACCTGGTAGGTGTAGGCGGCGACGGCCGCGACGCCGAAAACGGCGACGTGGCCCAGCGCCGCGACGGCGTGGTCGGGGGCGACGCGGTCGGCGTCGGTTCGCTCGTTCGTCACCGCGTCCCGGTCAGCACCGGATCGCTCGTGCGTCGCGTCTCCCTCGGAGGGCATCCCGTTCGTCGACATCATGTCTCACAGTTCACAGGCATATTTGAATGCGATTTTGCTTGTCATATCCGCACTCTCTCGGCCCTCGAAATTCGATCCGAAACCGACCCGCAGGTTTCTTTTCGTATCCGAACCTACGCCGGGTATGCGCGACCTCGACGAGACCGACCTCGAGATCCTGCGACTGCTGATGGACGACGCTCGGCGGCCGTGGGCCGAGATCGCCGAGGCGGTGGAGCTGTCGCCGCCGGCGGTCTCCGACCGGGTCGAACGGCTGGAAGCGTCCGGGGTGATCCGCCGATTCACGCTCGATATCGACCGCTCGCAGTTGCGCGAGGGGATCCCGGTCCTGCTGGAGCTGACGGTCGCGCCCGCGAATTTCGACGCCGTCCGCGAGACGATGCGGGCCGCCGAAGCGGTCGAGCACGTCTTCACCACGGCCGAGGGGGACCTGATCTGTAACGTCCGCGTCCCGGACGGCGACGTGCCGGGGTGGGTCGCCGGGACCGTGGACGACGAGGGGATCGAGGACTACTCGGTGACGCTGCTGACCGAGGCGGAGTGGACGCCCACCGTCGACGGCGCGGACTTCGCGCTGACCTGCGCGGAGTGTGGCAACACCGTCACGAACGAGGGCGTCTCGACACGCGTCGGCGACGAGGTGAAACACTTCTGTTGTGGCTCCTGCGAGTCGCGGTTCGTCGAGCAGTACGAGCGCCTCGAAGAGGGCGCCTGAGTCACAGTCGACGGTTGCTTTCGGATCGAAAACGAAACTCCGTTCACACCATGCATTCTGAACGGCAACCGCATTGAGTAGCGGAGTCGTAGGATCACGCACGGACCGCAGCAGTGGTTCGCGTGATACCATGGCGACAGACACACTCGACAGACGACTGGTCACAGTTGCCCTCGTCGTCCTCGCCGCGCTCGTCCTCGTCCCGATGCTGTTCGGGGCCGGGATGATGACCGGCGGGCCGATGACGGGCGGTCACTGGGGCGAGTGGGGGCACGGCGCGGGCGGCGGGTGGATGCTCGTCTTCGGGCTCGCGACACAGGTGCTCTTCCTCGTCGCCCTCGGCGTCGGGGCCTACTACCTCGTCCGAACGCTTAGCGACGGGGGGAGTCGAGGGCGCACGGACCCCGCGGTCGAAGAACTCCGGCGCGCGTACGCCCGCGGCGACCTGACCGACGAGGAGTACGAGCGCCGACGCGAGCGACTCGCCGACGTCGAGACCACGCGGGACTGACTCGCCACGGCGCAGCGCACGGTCCGCCTTCGACGCGACTGCCGGCGATTCATCCACGCTTAAGACTCGGCCGCTCGCAGGTGCCGTATGGTCGAACAGCGATCCCTCGACGAACTGCTCCCGACGGTCGCCGACTACACGCTCGGCCTCGACTTCGAGGACTTCATCCAGGGCGAGCGCCCGATGGTCCTCCGCGGCCTGCTCGCCACCGACGACGAGGAACACACCGAGATCGCCGAGCGCTACCTCGACAAGGCGGTCCGCTCGCAGTCGAGCAAGGGCCAGTTGGCCTACGGCTCCATCGACGTCGTCCCGGAGTGGGACGAACACCGCATCTTCCGCCCGGTCCCGGACGCGGGCGCGTTCGGCTACCTCGTCCTCGACGTCTACGAGGACGGCGGACCGGAGTACTTCCTCGACGCCGCGCGCCGACAGTTCGACTACCTCCACGACGGCGCGCCCCGCAGCGAGGCCGGCGGCATCTCGCATCACATCGACGACATCGAACTCTGGATCGACGCGGTCTACATGATGTGTCCGTTCATGGCCCGCTACGGCCAGATCGCGGACCGACCGGAGGCCATCGAGGAGGCCGTCGACCAGATCATCGTCCACCACGACCACCTCGCGGACCCGAAATCGAACCTCTACCGGCACATCTGGCGCGAGACGCCGGACAGCTACCCCGACGGCTCGCTGTGGCTGCGCGGCAACGGCTGGATGGCCAACGGCATCCTCGACACGCTGAACTACGTGCCCGAGGACCACCCCGAGCGCGACACGCTCGAAGCGATGGTCCGCGACCACCTCCACAGCATGGCCGACTACCAGGACCGCAGCGGCTTCTGGCACCACCTCATCGACGACGAGTCGATGTACCTCGAGACCTCGGGCACACTCCAGTACGGCTACGCGTTCGCCGAGGCCGTCGACCGCGACATCGTCGACGAGGAGTACCTCGAACACGCCGAGCGCGCTATCGGCGCCGCCAAGACGGTCGTCACCGACGACGGCGCCGTCCAGCGCAACGCCGCCATGCCCGGCGGTCCCGAGGCTCCCCAGGCCATCAACCTCTACGGCCAGGGCTGGTTCCTGATCACCGGCACGCGACTGCAAGAGTCGCCCGTCGACGCCTGAGCACTTCGTTCCCGGTCCCTCTTCGAAGCTATCGGACGATCGACATTCTCTCCCTCAAGTTGTCGAATCAGAAGCCGCGGGTGGGAACGATACGGACTGCTGTCAATCAGTGCCGGATCGATCGCACGACGTCATACAGTGGATCCGGTACGTCGTTACAGAGTCCGGATAAAAGGGCCGCTCACTGGTCACCGCTCCGACGACACAAGCACTTCTGAGAAACAAATCCTTCCGCAACTGGCACACCACGTGCGAATTCTATGCCCCCGGCGTCGAACCACGGTAACTGTGGCTCAGAGTCAATTTACCACGGCTAGATTAATAACCGTGCGAAGTCGATTACTGTATGCTAATTAATATGTTCCGGCAAACTCCCATTGATACTCGAATTGTATCGGGTTTTCTCGCCCTCGCGTTTGGCATTTCGTGGGGTGGCGTGACGTTGCTACGTTTCCTCAATGTCGATCTCGAAAGTAGTACCGGGCAGGGGATCGGTACCGCTGTCTTCATGTGGGCGCCTGCCATCGCGGCAATTGCAGTTCTCCGTTTCCGTCGAGAATCGATCCGACAGAGATGTGGTCTCTACCGGGGACGTATTCGGTGGATTATCTTGGCCTGGATCGCGCCGGTGGGGTTGACCGGCGCGATGATCGGTGTCGGTCTCACGCTCCCGGACACGATGTTTACTACCGACTATTCTGCGTTCTTGCTCGAACTTGGCTTCACCGAGGCGGAAGCCGCTGAGACGGTCGCGGACTTCGAAGCGACTGGCGTTCCGCTGGTCGTTCTGCTTGGCAGTTTTGGACTCGTCCTCGGCGCTACGATCTTCGCGCTCGCCGCCCTCGGCGAAGAACTCGGCTGGCGTGGACTGCTACTCACAGAACTGGCGCCGCTAGGGTTCTGGAAGCTGTCGCTGGTGACGGGCCTCCTCTGGGGAGTCTGGCACACCCCGCTTATCATCCTTGGACTCCAGTTCCCGGACGACCCACTCATCGGGGTCTTCCTGATGACTACTGCAACAGTGGCCCTGTCACCACTGTACACGTATCTGTCCGTCCGGGCTCAGTCGGTGCTCGCCGCGACGTTTTTTCACGGGTCTTTCTTCTTGGGGGTGTTCACCTCCGTGTACCTCGCAGACGGAAACGAACTCGTGATTTCACCGTTTGGGGTTGTCGGGATCGCGGCCGCCCTCATCGGAACTGGGGCGTGTGTGGCACACGATCGGATCCTTGCTGACGAACGAATTACCACAGGTGAACCGCTACGCCCGTGGTCCGGATAGGATTTCGATGACCGGGGTCGTGGTTACGGACTCAACGTCTGACGTTGGACTCTGGATTTTGCAGTGGTCGACACACCGGTGATGTTCCCGCGGTTACGTTGCCGATTGCAGGCGACGACCCAGATCTATCTCGTCCAGCGTCTAGTCGCAACCGCTTTGGCCGCGCCGTCCAAGGGTCGCGCGTGGACGAGACCATCCGCTGGCTCCAGGGGCGGCCCTACTACGAGGGGCAACTCCGCGAGCGCCGCCGGGTCCCCGGCCGCGAGGCCGCCTTCGCCGACGTCGGCCTCGACGACCGCCTCGCGAGCGCGCTCGAATCGCGGGGGATCGAGGACCTCTACGCCCATCAGGCCGACGCGGTCGAGGCGGTCCGCGACGGCGAGAACGTCGTCCTCGCGACGCGGACGGCCAGCGGGAAGTCACTCGCCTATACGGTCCCCGCGTTCGAGCGCGCGCTGGACGAGCGCGCGACGATCCTCTACATCGCTCCGCAGGTCGCGCTGATCAACGACCAGGAGGAGACCCTGTCTGACCTCGCACAGGATCTGGGCTTCGCCTCGGGCGTCTCGGTCGCGCAGTACACCGGCCGACAGGACCGCGGCGAGAAAGAGGCGATCCGCGACCGCCAGCCCACCGTCCTGCTGACGACGCCGGACATGCTCCACTACGGGATCATGCCCCACTCGCATCGGCTGTGGGACTGGTTCTTCGAGCGGCTCGAAACCGTGGTGATCGACGAAGTCCACGAGTACCGCGGCGTCTTCGGCAGTCACGTGTCGCTCGTCCTGCGACGACTGGCGCGGATCTGTGAACGGTTCGACGCCGACCCCGAGTGGGTCTGCTGTTCGGCCACCATCGGCAACCCCGTCGACCACGCCGCCACCGTCACCGGCCAGTCTCCCGATTCGTTCGCGCTCGTGGACGAGGACGCGAGCGCGACCGGGCCGACCCACTGGCTGTTCTGGAACCCGCCCGAGTACGACGGCGGCGGGTTCGGGAGCGGCCGCCGCCGGTCGAACCACGTCGAGACGAAACGCCTGTTCGTCGACCTCGTCGCTCGCGGGTTTCAAACTGTGGCGTTCACCCAGTCGCGACAGACCGCCGAGCGCTACGCGACCGACAGCGCGAGTGACCTCAGAAGCCGCGACGAGCACGAGGCCGCCCGCTCGGTCGAGGCCTACCAGGCCGCGCTGCCCGACGAGCGCCGGACAGAAATCGAAGACGGGCTCCAGTCCGGTGACGTGCGCGGGGTCTGGAGCACGAACGCGCTCGAACTCGGCGTCGACATCGGTGGGCTGGACGCCGTCCTCCTCGACGGCTACCCCGGGACGCGCATGGCCGCCTTCCAGCAGGCCGGGCGGGCGGGCCGGGGCACGGACCCCTCGCTCGTCGCGCTCGTCGCCGGCGAGGACCAGCTCGACCAGTACCTGATGGCTCACCCCACGGACTTCTTCGACGAACCGCCGGAGGAGGCCATCTCCAACCCCGAAAACGAACACCTCATGCCAGACCACGTGCGCTCGGCCGCGCGCGAAACGTGGCTCCGCCCCGAGGACGAGCGCCACTTCGGCGATCGGTTCCCCGATATCGTGGCGGCTCTGACCGACGAGGGAGTCCTGGACCGACGGACGACCGACGGGGGCGTGCGCTGGACCGACGCCGGCGGCGGCAGTCCCCAGCACGAGATGAGCCTGCGCACCATCGCCGACCAGGAGATCCGCCTACGCGACCGTCGGGACGGCGACGTGATCGCGACGCTCCCGTTCGACGACGCGCTCCGGGACGCCCACCCCAGCGCGATCTATCACCACCAGGGCCAGGACTACGAGGTGGTCGCTCTCGATCTCGGGAGCGGCGTCGCCGACATGGCGCCGGTCCGCCCCGACTACTACACGCAGGTGCTCCACGACAAGGATATCGTGGTCGAGGCGGACCGCCGCGAGCGGACGCTGGCGATGGGGGGCGCGGAGAGTGCGGACGGCGCGGACGGTGCGGACGGCGCGGAGGGTGCAGACGGCGCGGACGGTGCGGACGGCGCGGAGGGTGCAGACGGCGCGGAGAGTGCGGACGGCGCGGAGAGTGCGGACGGCGCGGACGGTGCGGAGGATAGCGAGGACGTCACCGTCCGCTTCGCGGACATCACGATGAAAAAGCAGATCACGGGTTTCGAGCGCCGGGACCGGCAGAGCGGCGAGCCGATCGGTCGCGAGTCGCTGGACCTGCCCGAGACGACCCTGGAGACCGAGGCGCTCTACTTCACGGTCCCGCCGGCCGTCGAGACCGACCTCCGGGCAGCGGGCGACGCCCCCGACGCGTTCCCCGGCGCGATCCACGCCGCCGAGCACGGCATGATCTCGCTTTTCCCGCTTTCCTTCCTCTGCGACCGGCGGGACGTTGGCGGACTGTCGACGCCGATGCATCCCCACACCGAGCGGGCGACTATCTTCATCTACGACGGCTATCCCGGCGGCGTCGGACTGACGAGTCGCGCCTACGAGACGGTGACCGACCTCGCCGAGCGGACGCTGGGGATGATCCGGGATTGTCCCTGCGCCGACGGCTGTCCGGCCTGCGTCCAGTCGCCCCACTGTGGCAACGCCAACGACCCCCTGGAGAAGGGACTGGCCGCGGACCTGCTCGCGGCGCTGGTGGAGTGAGCCCGAACGCACCGCCGTCGGAACTGACCGCGTATCCACGTCCTATTTGTCGCGGTCGGTCGAAGCGCCGCTATGGACGGTCGGACGCTGGGCTACGCGCTGGCGGCGGGGCTGGCGACCTTCCTGGTCGTGGGCGTGCTGGTGACGGAACTGGCGCTGTCGGCCATCGAGTTCTCGCTGTTCGTCGGCTTGCCGGTCGGAGCCGTCGCGGGTCTGACCGTCGCCGCGTTCGTGGCGCTCGGACTGGCCGACGACGCTACGCCGGGGCGCCGCCGGGCGGCCTTTACCCTCGGTGTCTTCGGACTGGTCTTCCTGCTCGTGCTCGCCGTCGAACTCGCTATTCTCTCGCGGCGGCTCTCGATATCGCTGCCGGTCGCCGTCCTGGTCGCCGTCGGGTTCGCGCTGTACGCGTTCGTCCGCGCCACGGGCCCGACCTGAGCGCTATAGGCGCGGAATGAGTGGGGTGTCGGCTGTTGCGCTCCGGATGACGAGTCTAGACAGTTAGCAGTGGTCTTCATGCTCTCTCCGGTCGAGAGGTGGGTATGCGTAGGCACTTACTGATCGGCGCGATTGCGCTCCTGGTCGTCCTGGCCGGGTGCAGCGGCGACGGCGGTGGGGGTAGCGATCCGACCGACACGAACGCGGCCGCACCGGGGGCCGGGAGCGGGGGGGACGGCGGCGACGGGGGATTCGGCGGTGACGGCGGCGACGGCGGCTTCGCGGGCCCCGGTTCGATGGACTCCTGTCCGGCCGGCCAATCGATGTCGTACATGAACCCACGGGGCGCCAGCGGACAGGTGTCCATGGAGATCGAGGGAATGGTCACCTACGAGGACCGCGAGGTGTGCAAGGCGGTCTGGGAGATCGACGACTCCAACTCGCCCTTCTCCCGGATGGTGATGTACTTCGCTCTGGACGGCAGCTACCAGAAGCTCCTCTACTACGACGGCGAGGGCAACCTCGTCACCGAGATCGACATGTCCGGCGGGATGACCGGCGATATGGGTGGCATGACCGACGGGATGGGCGGCATGACCGACATGCCGGCCTCCGCGTGGTGTCCCGAGGGCCAGCAGCTGGAGCGAACCGACCCCTCCAGCGGCCAGCGGACGACGATGTCCGTCGAGGGAATGGTCGAGCACGACGGGCGCCAGACCTGCAAGGCCGTCTGGGAGGTCAGCGGCCCCAACGCCGAGCGCAAGGAGATGTACTACACCGAGGACAACAGCTATCTGCACATCATCGGCTACGACGCCGAGGGCAACGTCGTCAGCGAGATGAAACTCCCCAGCCAGTACACGCAGACGCCCTGACTCGCGGCGCGGCCGTTCACCTGTCCTTTGTTTTCGACCGGAGCCGTTCGAGTACGGGCATCGCCGCGATCCGCTCCTCGTCGAGCGCCGCCCAGTCGACGCCCGCGGGACGCGCGTAATCGGTTTCGGTCCGGATCACCCGCTCGGGCGTGACGACCAGGTCCATCGGCACGTCGTGGGCGTCGACGGGCACGTCGTCGAGGACCTGTCGCTCGTGGACGGTCGTCGCGACGGTCGTCCCCTCGTCGACGAGTCCGAGGTCCGAGAGGACCGCGAACTCGAGGTCGCTGAAGCCCTCGCCCTTGCCGACGCGAGCGCCGTCTTCGGTGACCGCGACACTCCCCGAGAGCACGACGTCGACGGAGTCGACGGTCCCGGGACCGACCTGTTCGGCGAACTCCGCGACGTGAGAGACCGTCGGCGCGGCGTCGAGGTCGTCGATTTCAGTGGGTTCGAGCCGGTAGAAACACCGCTCGTCGCGCAGTCGCGGCACGGCCATGTAGAGGGTTGTGCCCGCCCGAAGCGCCCGGCGGCGGGCGGGGAGCTGCGGTGCGTCGGGGTTCGCTTTGACTGTCGCCGCCGCTTGCCATTCGGGGCAGTCGGCGAGGCGGTCGGCGGCCGCGTCGGCCCCTTCGAAGTTGGGGATCCGGTCGTGAGGCGGGAACGGAAACCGGGCCGTGCCGCTCGCTTCGAGGTCGTCCCAGACCCGCTCCCGCAGATCCTGTTTGTCCATGTGCAGTGGATGACGTGGGTCGAAGTTGACTGTCGGGGATCGCGGTTCCCAGCCACTGTTCGCGGCGGAGCGTTCCCTCGCGCGCCGTGGCCCGCCTGCGGCGCTGCTGCTGGGTTGCTGACTTGCACCACCCAGAGAGTCTCCGGGCGCCACAAAACACATACGACGGGCGAGAGAACGGCCCGCCCGTATGCTCCAGGCAGAGTTCGAGGTGTGTACAGACTGCGGGAACCTGCACATGGAAGGCGGACCGGCGCCCGACCACGTCGACGAGTGCGCGGTCTGTGGCGGCCACACGAACGACGTGGAACTCGACGACCTGGTCGGACTGTAGAACCCCGATTCGGCTGTTCTCGCGGGCGCTACACGTAGATGTGGCCTTCCTGGCGCGGGCCGTGACGCGGCGGGTCTCCGGTCGTCGACCGGGCCGCCGACACCGCCGCGGCGAGGCTGTCGAGCGCGTCGTGGGTCGTCTCGTACTCCTCGCGGAACCCGTTCAGGTCGACGCTACACGTCTCGATGCCGTCGACGTTGGTCGCGCGCCGGTCGCGACGGTCGCCCTTGTACCCCTCGCGGTAGAGGCCGAGCCACCCGAAGGTCGCGGCCGGGTACACCTCGACGACGCGCGTGGCGTCGGTGGTATCGGCGGCGTCCGGGCCGGACCGTCCGCCGCGCTCTTGCATCGGCGCGACGGTCACGTCGGGGTCGTCGACGAACGCGCCGAGGACGTCGCGGACGCCGTAGAAGGTCTGGTACTGGACGCGGGCGTCGTAGGGACAGAGCGCCGCGCGGCGCAGGTCGGTTTCGCGGCGGAGCGCGGCGGTGCCGTCGCCGGTGTGGCCGCGGGCGCTGGAGCGACAGGTGGAGGCGAACGCGTCGGGGTCGTCGGGTCCGTCGCCCGCGAGCCAGGCGACGAAGCCGTCCCAGCGGCCGCCGCAGTGGTCGGCGAGCAACGCCTGCGGGAGACTGAACGGGAAATCGAGGCCGACGACGGCGAAGTCGGTCGCGCGCTCGCGGAGGCCGGTGTGGGCCGGCTCGCGGTCGACGCCCCACTCGTCGGCAGCACGGTAGCAGTCGTCGACGACGAGCCCGTCGGGTGTGTGTCGCGCCTCCGTCAGCCAGATCGAGCGGCCGGCGTCGCCCGCCCCGCTGAAGTCGACGCCGAGGACGCGCGAATCCATATCACCCGTCTCTCGGCGGTCCGATATGAAGGTTTGGCTCCGTTCACCACTCGCGGGCCGTTCAGCGGCCGCGCTGAGAGGACTGATCGCCGAGTGACACCCACCGTCGTTCGACCACCACTGCGAGCGCGACCAGCGTGGTTTCATCGCGGAACGGCCGCGCGGTTCCGCCGCCGAAAACAGTATGCCGCGCCCGTCACTAGGGACGGTTATGCCACCGACCAAAGAGGTCCGCTGTACCGACGACGACTGCTTTCTGGACATGTTCGAGAACCACTACACCTACGACGTGCCCGACGACCACGGCGTCGCGGACCTGCAGTGTCCGGTGTGTGGCGGGACGGACTGTCTCGAAGAGATAGAACTGTAGTCGGCGCCCGACGCGGCCGCCCCGCGATCAGTCCGGTGTGGGGGCGCGATCACCTGTGAACCGTCCGCTGCGGGGCCGCGATTCGTTCTGACCTGTCTCCGCGGGCACAATCCTCAAGGCGCTACCGGACTAACCGGGAGACATGACCGTCTTCCGCGACATCGGCGAGTCGCTGGGCAACGCCGTACTGGAAAACGTCGGGCGGGCGATGGGCCGCGCCCAGGAGCGGACGCCGCTCCCCGTGGACCTGCTGGAGAGCGAGGACGCCTATCTCGCCGTCTTCGACGCGCCGGGTGCCGAGAGTGCGGACGTCCAGGTGCAGTTCCGCGAGGGCGCGATCGAGGTGCGGATCGACCGCTTCCGCGGCTTCCACGAGGGCTTCGAGATGCGCTATCCCGGCCGCGGCCTCGCGCTGGACGGCCGCGTCGAACTCCCGGCGGACGCCCGCGTCGACGCCGCCGCCGGCTCCGCGACTCTCCAGGAGAACGGCACCCTGCAGGTTCGCGTCCCGAAAGTCGACGACGCGGCCGACGACGGCGCAGCCGACACCGAAGCGAGCGACGACTCGGACGAGAGCGACAACGGCGACGACTGGAAGGCGCACGCGGACGCCGACGAGAGCGACGCGGACGCCGACGCGGACGACGACATGGACGACTCCGACGAGTAGCGGTTCTCCCTGAGACCGACCGGACCGCCGCTATTCTTCGACGGTCATCCCCTCGACCACCGCGAACTCCTCGTCACCGTCGAAGCGGCGCGGGTCGAACGCCTCGATGCCGTCGCCACCGAGTATCCGGTCGGCGACTCGCTCGCCCGTTGCCGGGGCGCGCATGAACCCGCCGCCGTGCCACCCCGTGGCGACGAAGACATCGCTCTCGTCGGCCACTGGTCCGAGCAGTGGGTTCCGGTCCGGCGTGGCCGTACAGAGGCCTGCCCACGCTCGTTCGACGGTCGGGTCGACGCCGAGCACCTCGCGGACCCGCTCTCGCGAGGCGTCGACGAACGACGGGTCGGCGCTCTCCTCGTAGTCGTCGGGGTCGAACTCGCGCGCCTCGGTGCCGTCGCCGACGAGCAGGCCGTCGTGGCCGCCCCCCGCTTCTCGCTCGCCGCCCTCGTGTGGCCGGAGGTAGAACCCGCCGGTGGCGTCGTAGGTCATCGGGACCGCACCGCGCTCGGCCGGCGCGACGGTGTCGGTCACGAGCGCCTGCACGCGGTAGGGTTTCATCGGGATCGCGACGCCGGCGTCGGCGAGGAGGCGCTTCGTGTGCGCTCCCGCGGCGACGAGGACAGCGTCGAACTGGTCGGTCCCGGACGGCGTCTCTATGGCGGCCGTGTCGGTGTCGACGATCCTCGCGGGCGTTCCCGTCTCGACCCTCGCGCCGGCACGCCGGGCGCGCTCGCCCATCGCGCGGACGTAGCTCGCGGGGTCGAGATAGCCGGCGTCGCGGGCGACCGCTGCCGCCGCCACGTCGACGCCGTCGAGGGCCGGGAACCGGGCGCGCAGTTCCCCCTGGCCGAGGACGGTCACGTCGCGACCGTTGGCCCGCATCCGCTCGGCGCTCTCGCGGACGGCGTGGGCGCGGCGCTCGTCGCCCGCGCGGGCGAACCAGACGTAGGGGCAGTCCGAGAAGTCGATCGCGCCGTCGGTGTCGAGCGCGCGGAACCGTTCGAGCGCGCGGTCGGCGACCGCCGCGTCGACGTCCTCGGCGACCGCGTCGTAGACGATGCCCGCGGCCCGACCCGAGGCGCCACTCGCCAGGTCGCCCCGTTCGAACAGCGTAACGTCGGCGCCCCGGTCGGCCAGGTCACGGGCCGCCGTCACGCCGACCGCGCCGCCGCCGACGACGGCCACTCGCTGACTCATACCGGCCGTTGGCCCCGGGCGCTGTTAAACGGAGTCGGTCGAGAATCGCCGTAACACGCTCTCACGGCTGACTCACCGGAACGGGGGCGTTTATTGTTTCGCGGTCACTGTGTCGGACTACATGATCGTCGAGGGAGACGCGGCGCCGGATTTCGTCCTGCCGGGGGCCGACGGCGACGAGGTCAGAGAGTACATGCTCGCTGATTTCACCCGCGACGGGCCGGTCGTGCTCGCCTTCTACCTGTTCGATTTCCACCCGGCCTGCACCGAGGAGATCTGCACGCTCCAGGACCTGGGCTGGTTCACGGTCCACCCCGACGCGACGGTGCTCGCGGTCGGGACCGACAGCGCGTTCAGCCACCAGGCGTTCGCCCGCGAGCACGGCATCGAGTTCCCGCTCCTCTCGGACAGCGACGGGGCCATCAGCGAGCGCTACGGCGTGCTGTACGACGAGTTCCAGGGCCACCGGGCCGTCTCGAAACGCGCAGTGTTCGTTCTCGACACCGGGATGAAAGTCCGGTATCGCTGGGTCGCCGACGACCCGCGCGAACTCCCTGACTGGGACGAGATACAGACCGTACTGGACGGACTGTAGAGAGTCAGAGACGGTCGGCGGCCGCCTGGGCGGCTGCCGGTCAGGACGTCCTGCGGCTGCCGGTCAGGACGTCCCGCGGCTGATAGACCGGAACGTGTCGACGAGTTCGCCGAAGTCCTGGTGGGAGTCGTCGAGTTCGCGCCCGAGTTCCTCGGCCTCGCGTTTCAGCTCGCTGTACTCGTCGCTCCCGGCGAGTTCACCCGGCGAGAGTTCCTCTTCGAGGACTTCGATCTTCGAGACGACGGAGAAAAACTCCTCGAGTCGGGGGTCTTTCTCCGGGCGGGCGTCGAGTTGCTGGTCGAGCGTCGTGATCAGCGTGTCGCTGTCGATGGGTTTGCAGAGGTAGTCGTCGAAGTCCATCTCCAGGATGTTCAGGTCGGGGTCGACGGCGGTGGTCATCACGACCACGCAGTCGTAACCCCGTTCGCGGATCTCGACGAGCACGTCGTCGCCGTGGACGTCCGGCATCCGCCGGTCGAGCAACACCGCGTCGACGTGCTCGCCCATGCTGTCCAGCGCCTCCTGCCCCCCGTAGGCCACCTCCGTCTCGTAGCGCTCGCCGACCTTGAGCGCGAGGACGTCCGCCACCTCCTTCTCGTCGTCGACGACGAGCACCGTCGGCCGGCCCGGACTGTTCGCTGGCACTGTAGCCGGTTCTCCGGGCCGGCGCGGTTTCACTCTGTCGGATACCGCAGTCTCCGCCCGCGACTGCGACGCCCGTTCCACCGCCGGTATTGTTATATGTGAACAACCCACATAGTACTGCGAGGGGAAGAAGATGTCACGTCATGCGGACTGGCTCCGGCGAGCGGACGCGGCGATACTGCAGTACTTCGACGAGAAGCCCGACTACGTGCCGCTGGCCGCCAGCAGACTCGGGCTCGAACTCGACTACGCGCAGCGGCGCTGCGAGAAACTCGCCGCCGAGGGCCTCGTCGAACCGGTGAGCCACGAGGTGGTCTACCGGACCACCGAACTGGGCGAGCAGGTACTCGCAACGTACACCGAGACCGAGGGGGAGCCCCAGCCCGGGCACGCGACAGTCGAACCCGCACCGTAACGCGGCGTCCCGCCGCTCGCAGCTGGCGGTTCCACTCCAGGGAATTCACTCGCGGCGTCCGAAGAGCACGAGTCCGACCATCGACATCGCGAGGTCGTCGTCGACGCTCGTCTCGATCCGGACGCGCGCGAGTCCGGCCTCGTCGCTCCAGGGCTCTTTCGACTCGATTTCGGTCTCGACGGACAGTTCGTCGCCGGGGCGGACGGGTCGATGCCAGCGGAGTTCGTCCACCCCGAGGGCGCCCTGGCTCGCCGTCTCCGAGAGGACTCCCTCGACCAGCAGTCGCATCGTCAGCGCGGCGGTGTGCCAGCCGCTCGCGACCAGCCCGCCGAACGGCGACTGCGCGGCGGCCTCCTCGTCGAGGTGGAACGGCTGGGGGTCGTACTGTTCGGCGAACGCGACGATCTCCTCGGCGGTCACCGTCCGCGAGCCGGCGGTGACCGTCTCGCCCTCCGAGAGGTCCTCGAAATAATCCATACGCGACGTACGCGCTCGGTCGGCAAAGCTCTGTGTCCGGTTCGAGACGGCGGGAAAACGAGCGCGGCGGGTTGCGAGTCGGCAGACGGCGTCGGTCAGCCCGCGACGGCGTTGGTGGCCGTGGCGTTGGCCGCAGTGGCGTTCGCAGCGGGTTCGGGGTCGTTCTGCTCGACCCAGGTCTGGAAGTCGTCCTGGGTGCGCACGTCGACGGAGCCGAGCATCTGGGAGTGGCCGACGCCGCAGTACTCGGCGCAGTAGAGCTGGTACTCGCCCGTCGAGGTGACGTTCGTGACGATGTAGTTTGACTGGCCGGGGAACGCGTCCTGTTTCAGCCCGAGCCCGGGCACGTGGAACGCGTGTAACCAGTCCCTGGAGGTGATGTTCAACCGCACTGGCTCGTTCGCCGGGAGCACCATGGTGTCCGAGGTGCTGACGTTCTGCTCGGGGTAGTCGTAGGTCCAGAAGTACTTCTGGGCAGTCACCTGCACTTCCATAATCTCCTCGTCGTCGTCGACGAGGTCGTTTCCGGCGTCGGGCGCGGCGGCGGTGACGAACGCACTCGACAGCGTCAGATAGGAGGCGACGCCGACGAACAGCAGGATGATAGCCGTGGCGACGGTCCAGGTGATCTCCAGGCGGCGGTTCTCCTTGGTCGGTAGCGGCGACTCGTTCTTGCGGAACTTCCAGACGGTGTAGAAGAGGATCCCCTCGACCAGCAGCGTGATCGGCAACGCGATGTACATCAGCTGATTGTTCAGGTCCCAGAGGAGCTTCTCCGTCGTGGAGTCGGCGGTCGACTGCGCCGCCGCCGGCTCGACGGCCAGCGCGGCCAGGCCCGCCACGAGTAGCGCAAGCGAAACGACGCGCTTCCCTCTCATGGATCGGCGTTAGGAACCTCCGCATATTAACGTGCTGAATCCGCGCGCCGTGTCGGAAAAATGATGATGTATCGCCGCCCCCCCGAAACGCCCGAACGTGTGCGGCTTCGGCCGCGCTCGACCGGGCCGGAAGCGCGAACACTAAGTGCGGACACCCCAAAGCCACGGTAACGGAGGTATCGCACGTGTTCGACCGCACCGAGGCACCCGACTTTTCCACCCTGCTCGCGGCGACGGCGATGGGCGTCTATCTGCTCGTCGTCGTCGGCGCGACCGCGACCATCGCCGACGCCGCGCAGGCCTGCTCGGGGTGGCCGGTCTGTGAGGGGCCGGTCACGCTGTCGAACACCGCTTTGCTCGTCGCGTGGGGCCACCGCCTCACAGCCGTCCTCGTCGGCGCGCTGGTACTCGTGACCGGCGTCGTCGGCCTGCTTCGCCACGTCCGCTCGGAGCGACCGCGCTCGCGTGTCGCCGCCGCGCTCGGAGTCGCACTCGTCCTCTTTCCCGTTCAGGTCGCGCTCGGGGCCGCCGTCTCCCTCGACGGTCCGGCCGCGCCCTTCGCCGACGCGCACCTCGTCGCCGGAATGGCCATCTTCACGTCGCTCGTCCTCGCGCTCGCCTGGGAACTCGAACCGGCCGACCCCGACGCGCCCGCGGAGGGCTGGGCGGTCGAACCCGGCGTCGACGCCGACGACGCGGCCGAGGGTCCGACGGCCGAGAGCGGCGACGACCCGGTCGCGGTCGCCGACCTGCCGCTTCGCCGTCGCCTCACCGCCACCGCGTTCGCCTACTTCAGGCTCACCAAGCCGCGCCTGATGTGGCTGCTCTGTCTCGTCGCCGCCGCGGGCATGGCGCTGGCGGCCGGGCCCGCGCTCACCGTGCGGACCGTCGTCCTGACGCTCTCGGGCGGCGTCCTCGCCATCGGTGCCAGCGGCACGTTCAACCACGTTCTGGAGCGCGAGAAGGACAAGAAGATGGACCGCACCTCGGACCGCCCTATCGCGACCCATCAGATCCCGGTCCGGCGCGCGCTCGCGTTCGGCGGGACGCTCGCCGCCGCGTCGCTGGTCGTCTTCGCGCAGGTGAACCTGCTCGCCGCCGCGCTCGGCCTCGCGGCCATCCTCTTCTACAGCGTCGTCTACACGCTCGTCCTGAAGCCCAACACCGTCCAGAACACGGTGCTCGGCGGGTTCGCCGGCTCGCTCCCCGCACTCATCGGCTGGGTCGCCGTGACCGGCCGCTTCGGGCTCACCGGCCTCACGCTCGCCGGTGTCATCTTCCTGTGGACGCCGGCGCACTTCTACAACCTCGCGCTGGCGTACAAGGACGACTACGCCCGCGGCGGCTTCCCGATGATGCCGGTCGTCCGCGGCGAAGCCGCCACGCGCAAACACATCCTCTACTATCTGGGCGCGACGCTGCTGTCGGCGGTGGGACTCGCCGCGCTGACGGATCTGGGCTGGGTCTTCGCCGCCGCGACCAGCGTCTTCGGCGGCGTCTTCCTCTGGGCCGTCGTCCGCCTCCACCGCGAGCGCACCGAGTCCGCCGCGTTCCGCGCGTTCCACGCCTCCAACGCCTACCTCGGCGCGCTCCTGATCGCCATCGTCGTCGACGCGCTCGCCGTCTGACCGAACCCCCGACTTCCCCACTCCGATCACCCCACAATGGCAACCTCCGCACCGCCGCTCTCGCTCGACCGCCTGCGCCCGCGCCGCGAGACGCTCCTGTGGGGCGCGCTCGTGGTCAACGCCGAGGTCATCCTCCTGCTACTGTACGCGACGCTCGGGGACTCGGCGCTGCTCTCGGTCGAAGGCCTGCGGCTGTGGATCTACCCGTTCGTCTGGATCAACGTCGGCCTGTGGGCCGTCCTGCGGACGACGCCCGCGCCCGCACCGCCGCGTCGCCGTCGCCTCGTCGCCCTCCTGGCGGTGGGCTATTTCGCCGTCCTCTCGTATGCCGGCGGAATGGTCGGCGTCGGCCACACCCACGGCCCCGACACCGCGCGCGTCGTCTGGCAGACCATCCCGCCGGGCTGGAGTCCCGCAGTGCTCGTCAACGCGAGCGGCGTGTCGCTGACGCTCATCACCTACAAGGTGGTCGGCTACGCGGCGCTCGCGTATCTGGTGTACGCCACTATCCTCGACGCCGCGGGCTCGGCCGTTTCGGGCGTCCTGGGTCTGCTCTCGTGTGTCTCCTGTAGCTGGCCGGTGCTGGCCTCGCTCGCCACCGGTGTCTTCGGGAGCGGCACCGCGCTCGCCAGCGCCGTCTACGGGCTGTCCTACGACATCTCGACGGTCGTCTTCGTTCTCACCGTCGCCCTGCTGTACTGGCGACCGTTCGGGCCGGAGTGAACGGCGACGGTGACCGAGCGCGTACCTTTACCCGTCTCCCCGTCGAACTCTGCGGTATGACACGCGTGACGCTGGAGTACTGCGTGCCGTGTGGGTTCCGCGACCGAGCACTGAACACCCAGGAAGCGATCCTGACCGGCCTCGAACGGGAAATCGACAGCTTCGAACTGGTGATGGGCGACCACGGCGTCTTCCGCGTCGACGTCGACGGTCAGACCGTCTACGACAAAGAGGAAGACGACATGGACGTCGACGACATCGTCCGCGCCGTTCGTGATGCGGCCTGAGGCCGTGTTTCTGGAGGTTTGAATCCCGGAGCCCGCTTGCTCCGGCTTGTGACGACTGCGTCCGCAAGAAATCCTCAGTGCTGAAAGCCCTCGCCCCACTCGCTAGCTGGTAATTCGACCGCAGACAGCGCCGCAACCGCTGCAATCTCTGAGCGTTGAAAGCCCTCGCCCCGCTCGCGGTCGCTGCGAGACATATCCACGCTCTCCGCACCGCCTGCGAGGATAGTGGTCTCGCAGACGACTGAACTGAACGCGAGCGGTCCTCGCCCTTTCAGTCCACCAGGAAATTCAGGTCGCACAGGCCGATTCGACGTGGAACGCTGGATCGGCTGCCCCTACAGACTGATCCCTGGCGGACTGGAAGGGCGAGGCGTGCGAGGCGCTTGCGCCTCGATGCCGAACGGCTCCGCCGTGAGGCGTGCTCGCGTTCAGTTCAGTCGGTGAGCGGGCACTATTCTCGCGGGCGGTGCCGAGAGCGAGAATATCCCGCTCACCGACCGCGAGCGCGGCGAGGGCTTCCATCTCACTCCGATGAGTGCGGTCGCGGTGTCGGTTGCAGTCGCGGTTGCAGGTCCAGCTAGAGCGAATCGAACTGCCTTTCCACTGCGGCCCGATACTCGAAGGCATGACTGCGGTGCTCGTCGCGGAGGACGTCCGGCGGACCTACGGCGAGACGGTCGCGCTGGACGGCGTCTCGCTGTCGGTCGCCGAGGGCGAGGTGTTCGCCCTCGTGGGGCCGAACGGCGCCGGGAAGACGACGCTCGTGCGCGCGCTCACGGGCACGACCGACGCCAAGGGGTCGGTGTCGGTCTTCGGCGCCGACCCCCGAGACGTCGACCGCGAGCGGATCGGCCTGCTCCCACAGGAGTTCGACCCGCCCGAACGACTCACCGCGCGTGAACTCCTCGAATACTACCGCGGGCTCTACGACGGCGGCCGCGACGTCGATGCGGTCCTGTCGGACGTGGGGCTTGCCGACGACGCCGACACCTGGTACGAGAACCTCTCGGGGGGCCAGCGCCGGCGCACCTGCGTCGGGTCCGCGCTGGTCAACGACCCCGACCTGCTCTTTCTGGACGAGCCGACCACCGGCATCGACCCCGCCGGCCGGCGAGCGCTGTGGCGTCTCCTCGAAGACTTCGCCGCCGGCGGGACGACCATCGTCCTGACGACTCACTACATGGAGGAAGCCCATCGCCTCGCGGACCGGGTGGGCCTGCTCGCCGACGGCGACCTCGTCGCGGTCGACGACCCGGACGCGCTCGTCGCGGAGTACGGCGGCGCGAGCCGGCTCGTGGTCGACCTCGCGAGCGACCCCGGCCAGGACGAACCAGCACCGCTGCCCGAGGACTTCGTGCTCTCACAGGAGTTCGAGCGCCGCGACGGGTCGCTCGTGGTCACCGGCGTCGACCCGGTGGACATCAGTGAGGTCGTCGACGCGCTCGACGCGGCGGGGGTGGCCTACGACGCGCTGACGTGGAAAGAGCCGGACCTCGAAGACGTCTATCTCGACCTGACCGGCGAGTCGGTGGTCGGGAACCGACGGGTGGGAGGGCGAACCCCGCGGCCGGTCTCGGGGGGCGACGCGTGAGCGCCCCGCGGCGGATCCGCGCCTCCTTTCGCGCGGGGTGGCGCTCCTTCCTCCGCCGGCGGACGGCCGTCTTCTTCACGTTCTTCTTCCCGCTGATCATCGTCGTCATCTTCGGCGCGCTCGTCCGCACGGAACCGACGGGCGGGCTGTTCGCCGAGCCCCCCGGATACTACGTGCCGGGCTATCTGGCCGTCGTCGTCCTCTTTACCCCCCTCTCCCGGGTCGGCAGCGAGGTGGCGCGCCACCGCGAGGGCAACCGCTTCGAGAAACTGGCGACCACCCCCCTCTCGCGGGGGGAGTGGCTGCTCGCCCAGACGCTGGTCAACGTCGTGGTCATCGGCCTGGCGGGCTTTCTCCTGCTCGCGCTCGTTGTCGCGCTGACCGGCGCGAACCTGCGCCTCGGGGTCGGGAGCCTCGCCCTCCTGGTCGGGTACGTCGTCGTCGGCGTCGCGCTGTTTTGCGGCTTCGGCGCAATCCTGGGCTCGCTCGCCGACTCGCAGGACGGCGTCATCGCGGCGAGCAACTCCATCGCGCTGCCGCTGCTCTTTCTCTCCGAGACGTTCGTTCCGCCGGAGATGCTCCCGGCGTGGTTCCGCCCCGCGATGGGGCTCTCGCCGCTGACGTACTTCTCGCGCGGAGTTCGCGCGGCGACGTTCGACCCCGTCGACGCCGGTGCTGTCGCGCCCGCGGTGTCGAACCTCGGTATCGTCGTGGCGCTGGCGGTCGCCTTCCTCGCGGTTGGGGCGCTGGTGCTCCCGCGGACTGATTAGGCGTCGTCCCCGCCTCCCCCATCGCTCTCGTCGGCGCTCCCGGTCGATTCGTCCGCGTCGGAGGGGGCGCCGTCGCCCGCGTCGGAGGGAGCGCCGTCGCCCGCGTCGGAGGGAGCGCCGTCGCCCGCGCCTTCGGGCGGGCCCTCGTGGAGTTCGATGGTGACGATGCCCTCGCCGGCAGTGTACTCGTAGAGCACCCACTTCGGGAGGTTGAGGACGCCGCTCATCTTCCTCACACGGACCTGCTTCATCAGCGAGCCGTCGACGAGTTCGTCGTTGAGGCGCAGTTCGACGATGCCGTCGACCATGTAGTCGAGGTCGTGGGGGAACCCCTCGCCGTCGTTGACGACGGTGGCGCTCGCGTAGACGGGGACGAACCGGCTCTTGGCGACCGACGCGCGCAGGTTCTTCACGAAGTCGTAGGCCTGGACCGGCTGGACGAGCGAGCCGAACTCGTTGAGCGAGTCGACGACGACCACGCCCTGGTCTTCCATGTCCAGTCGCTCCAGCGAGTCGTCGATCCGGTTCTGTAACTCGCTGGTGTCCGAGGGATCGCGCACTCGCGTCGTCGATCCCTCGCAAAAGCGCGCGAGGTGGGTGTTCCAGTCGTTGAGCCGGTCGTACATCCGGTCGCGGTCCTCCATCCGGTAGGTGAAGGCGTCGACGAAGCGCAACTGCTCGGATTCGAGATACGGGAGGACGTTCCAGTCCAGCGTGACGAACTCCTGGATCACCGAGACAGGGGGTTCGAGAAAGGAGACGACGACCGCCGGTTCGCCGCGCCGGAGCGTCCGCCAGACGAGTTCCGCGCGGATCGCCTCCGTTCGCGTGCCCGCGAGATCCGTGAGCATCACCAGCGAGTTACGGGGGATGCCCTGCGGGAGACTCTCGTCGATGGGGCCGACACCGGTCGGCGTCCGGCGGAAGCCGTGGTACTGCGTGAACACGCGGTCGCTCTCCTGGACCGCGTCGCGACAGCACGCCGAGCAGTAGGCGTAGGTCTCGCCATCGTGGTCGAGGAGGAAAGGGTCGCCGGGGATCGGGAGCCGACAGTAATCGCACCGCCGCTGCGCCGTAGCCTCGTCCTCAGCCGCCTCGACCGGGATTTCCGTCCGCTCGCCGGACTGGTCCGTCATGCCGACACGTACCACGCCCGCGCTCAAAACGGTGCTGGGAGCCTGCCCCGTGTCACCCCTGCGTCTCTCCCACGTCTCTCCCGCGTCTCTCCCGCCCATCCTCACTCGCCTTCACTCACCAGTTCCGTGCGACATACTATCCGAAAAGTAAGTATTTGAACCCCGGCCGAACCGGTCGTGTAAATCGTTCACACACCGCGCAGACGGCCGCTACCGCCCGGAAATTCTCTCCCCTGGATCCTGTGCCGAAAGAGTTATAATAGCGTCTCCGTATGGTACGGTCACCGAACAACTGTCCGGGAATTTTCGGGAGGTCCTTACCCGGATAGCACGCGCCCAACCAATGAGCGACTCACGCCTCAGATCACAGCGAACGGACGTACAGGAGACCGAGAACGAGACCGAAACCGCCGACGAGCAGTGTCCGGAGTGTACCGGCCACCTCGTCGTCGACGACGAGCGCGGCGAGACGGTCTGCGAGGACTGCGGTCTCGTCGTCGAAACCGACGAGATCGACCGCGGGCCGGAGTGGCGCGCGTTCGACGCCAGCGAGAAAGACGAGAAATCCCGCGTCGGCGCGCCGACGACGAACATGATGCACGACAAGGGCCTGTCGACGAACATCGACTGGCGCGACCAGGACGCCTACGGCAACTCGCTGTCGTCGAACCAGCGCCAGAAGATGCAGCGCCTGCGCAAGTGGAACGAGCGCTTCCGGACGCGGGACTCCAAGGAGCGCAACCTCAAGCAGGCGCTGGGCGAGATCGACCGCATGGCCTCGGCGCTCGGCCTGCCCGAGAACGTCCGCGAGACCGCGTCGGTCATCTATCGCCGCGCGCTCGACGAGAACCTGCTACCCGGTCGTTCCATCGAGGGCGTCTCCACGGCGGCCGTCTACGCCGCCGCGCGCCAGGCGGGGGTCCCGCGCTCGCTCGACGAGATCACCGAGGTCTCCCGCGTCGAGAAAAACGAGATCGCCCGCACCTACCGCTACGTCATCCGGGAGCTCGGCCTGGAAGTTCAGCCGGCCGACCCCGAGAGCTACGTCCCGCGATTCGCCTCGTCGCTCGAACTCTCCGACGAGGCCGAACACCGCGCGCGCAAGCTCCTCCAGAACGCCAAGGAACAGGGCGTCCACTCCGGGAAATCGCCCGTGGGACTCGCCGCGGCTGCCGTCTACGCGGCCGCCCTGCTCACCAACGAGAAGACCACGCAGGCCGCCGTCTCGGAGGTGGCCGACATCTCCGAGGTCACGATCCGGAACCGCTACCACGAACTGCTGGAGGCCGAGCAGGGCCTCCCGATGGCCTGACCGGCCCGCGCCGGCGTTCCCGCATCTGAACTTTCCGAACGGCCGAGAGATTCATCGCTGATAACTGCAGCCATACGCTTAATTCGGAGGCTTCCGGCAGTAGGCGTATGGCTTCAGAGTCCGGTAGCCCCGCGGGCGACGCTCTCGACGTGGCGGGCGAGACAGGGGACGAGACGGTCGAGCAGTTAGGGACGGCGATAGACGAGCTCCTGCGGACCTCCGAGAGCGTCGCGGACAGCACACAGCAGATCAGCGACCTCGCCGACGAACAGTCCGAGAACATGCGCGAGGTGGCCGGCGAGGTATCGAATCTCTCGGCGACCGTCGAGGAGGTCGCCTCCAGCGCCAGCCAGGTCCGGCAGGTGAGTACGGAAGCCCGCGACCTCGCAGACGAGGGACGCGACGTGGCCGACGACGCCATCGAGGCGATGGAGTCCGTCGACGAGGCCAACGAGGACGTCTCCGAGGACGTACGGACGCTGCGCAGTCGCATCGACGAGATCGACGAGATCGTCGAGGTGATAAACGACATCGCCGACCAGACGAACATGCTGGCGCTCAACGCCTCCATCGAGGCCGCCCGCGCCGGCGA